>Ga0255103_1000350_pt1 | contig 13550 bp, 10 predicted proteins | sample Law_Cont_RepB_0h_FD_188450 | JGI IMG/M metagenome (GOLD analysis project Ga0255103, IMG submission 188450) | Freshwater microbial communities from St. Lawrence River, New York, United States - Law_Cont_RepB_0h | ecosystem: Environmental > Aquatic > Freshwater > River | place: USA: New York...
CGGGAACTCCTTGACGCAGGGCGGGCACCAGGTGGCCCAGACGTTGATCATGCGATACTTGTTCGAATTGTTGGCGCGGAGGTTCGCGATGCCGGCCTTGTCGATGAGTTCGACGGTGACCGGGGTCTTGGCCCAGGTCTCGTGCTTGGCGTCATGCAGGGCCTTCTTTTCGCGCCACTTGGTGGAGCAGCCCATGGGCTTGGTGAGTTCGAGTGCGACCGGCTTGCCGGCGAGGATGGCGTCCACGGCGTTCTGGCAGTCCTTGGACTTCACGGTGCTGTCGTCGTAGAAGCGGGAGTCGTCGAAACGGCCCTGGTAGCGGAGCTTGAGGTTCTTATCGAAGACGAAGACGTGCGGGGTCGCGAGGCAGCCGTAGGCGCGGGCCACGGTCTGGGTGTCGCCGTCATACAGGTAATCGAAGGTCCACTTGTTCTTCTCGGCGTAAGGCTTCATCTCGGCGTAGGAGTCGCCGAACTCACCATAACCGAGCTCGTCCTTGCTGAGGCCGTCCGGGTGGTTGGGGTTGATCGCAAGGAGCTTCACGCCCTTGCCCTTGTATTCTTCGTAGAACTTCTGGAGACGACGCTCGATGCTGTGCGAGGTCGGGCAGTGGTTCGAGGTGAAGAGCACGACGAGCGCTTCGCCGCCGGTGTATTCGGAGAGCTTGTGCTTCTTACCGTCGGTGCCGAGCAGATCGAAATCCGGGGCGGCATCGCCGGGCTTGAGCGTGCGGATATCAGGCGGGTGACCGTTGACCAGACCAGGGGCATCGGCGGCACGGACGCCGACGACGGCGGCCAGGACGGCGAGGAGGGACATTAGGCTCTTCATGGGGATAAGGGGTTACGGGTTAGAGTCCCGAAATCCCGCGGTGTTCCAACCCGAAAATGGTCAGACCAACCCGAAGAGCCGTCCCAGGTCCTCGGACGAGCCATCCTCGCAGTCGACCAAGGTCAACGCCCCCGCCCGGACGTAAAAGACGGCCACCTGACGATACCGGCGCCCGAACTCGACCGCCCCGGGGAGCCCGATCGGTACGCCCCAGCCAGGCTCAAGATGAAGGCCATCCGCCGAACCCCCGGTGATCCGATGCAGACGAAACCCCGCGGCCCGGAGCTCAGCCTCCAGCCTGGCATCAGCCGCGACATTATCTGCCGGCGAGGCCGCCCTGCCCTCCGGATCATAGGCGGTGATGACCGCAAAATCCGTCGGCCAGTCAGCCGGCAACGGCACACCCCGGAAGACGGCCCGCCTGAAGAGGTCACGCTGGCCAGGGGTCATGGCTCCTAGATGCCTACCGATGGCAAAAGGTGAAACCTTTTCGCAGGAACCAGACCCGACAGCGGGCAGCACGGATCACGCAATGCCCATCATCGTTATTATCGATGGACGCTCCTCGGAGCTTCCTGTTATGATGTGTCAGTCCCTTATCCCAGAAACCGTCATGAGCCCTTTCCCATCGGCGAGTCCAGGCGAGCCTAACTACCGATGAGCAACGAACTTCAGACGGGCACTCCGCCAGCCTGCCGCCGTTGCGGCAGCGCCTTGTCAGCCGAATATCATTTCTGTCCGAACTGCGCCCAGGAATGGCGACCGCAATCTCCTGCGCTGGGACCTACGCCCGAGCCGGTCTTCGACGCGGACACCCGTATTCGCCAGCGCTCCGGGGAAGTCTATGTGGTATTTTCACAGTACTTGTTCGCCATGTTCATGGCCTTCATCCTGTGGCTGCTGGCGGTGCGCAGCTTCGACGACCCCAAGGACGCGGTCTATCCGTACCTGATCCTGAATGAAATCCTCGCCGGTCTGGTCACCCTCTGGGTCGCCTATCGCTATCGCTACATCATTCGGCCTTTCTTCAATATCGCAGGATTGATGACCCCGGCCTTCCTCATCGGACTCCTCGTGCTTCCGGTGATGATAGGCTTCAATTGGGTCTATAACGAAGCCCTCAGCACGCTGATGGGGGACCTCCAAGGCCTCTTCAACGCCAGCGCCGATGAAATCCGCACCCAAAGCATCGTCCATGTGGTGCCGACCGTCCTGCTGGTGTGCCTGCTCCCCGCGATCAGCGAAGAGATCGCCTGCCGGGCCTTCATGTTCACGTCCCTGCGAAAAGCCCTGACGCTCAAGAACGCGGCCCTCTGGTCCTCGGTGCTCTTCGCCACGTTACATCTGAGCATCTACCAATTCCCGGTGTGGTTCGTCTTCGGCCTCCTGATGTGCTGGCTGACGCACCGGACCAAAAGCGTCATCCCGGCCATCATCATCCACTGCCTTTATAATTACTTCATGATCTTCCTCATCCCGGGGCATCACGTGGTCCGCTGAACAGACCACCCGCACCATGCCCTACGAGCTACATATCATAATCCATGTGATCATGGGCGGCGTCGTCGCCAAGATCGCGCACAACCGCGGGCGCAATCCGTTCGGATGGTTCATCTTAGGCACGATATGCTGCTACGGGATACCCGCGATCATCCTCCTCTACTCCTCGCAGAACCTCCGGGAACTCGAAGCGAAGGAGATCAGGAATAACGAAGACAAGCGACGCCTGATGGAACAGCTTCAGCAGACGCAGCTCAAGCTCCAGGTCTTCCAACGCATCACGAACGAACGTATCGACAACCATGACGAAGTCCTCGGTCTCGACACCAAGGCGGGCGTCCCTGCGGTCGGTTTGGCGGGAGAGACGCCGCACCAGATAGCCCCCCCTCCCTTGCCCACCGCCCAGCCGGACCAACCTGCGCCGGCGATCTGGCACTACGCGGTCGGCGACGTCCAACACGGACCGGTAGCCGCCGCCCGACTCGTCGAACTTCTGACGGCCCGGACCATCAGCCGAGACACGCTGGTCTGGCATCAGGCGATGCCAAGCTGGCTGCCGATGAAGGACACGCCGGAATTCCGCAATTACCCCTGATCATGCAATTCGAGAATACCTATCGACTGGAGGGCTTGATCCAAGGCCCCCTTCCGCCCGGACCCGACGGGCTCAGCGTGATCAAGAAACTGACCGCTGACTTCAATCGTAACGGCTTACGCCTATCGGCCTGCTTCGATGATTCCCAGTTCAAGCTGACGGCCGAGAACGTCACCCGTGACACCGAGGAGATCCATCCGCTGGAGGTCGACCTGATGGTACATCATGCCTTGGAGAAGCTGCTCGCGGCCTACCCTGCCGACCTGCGCATGCAGATCTTCTCGACCTTACGTAGTCGGGAGTATCGCCCTGACCTCGAAGTGCAGTCCGTCTACCTCGTCATCTACCCCGGCCAGGTGAAGGTCGAGCGACGGGAGGTCGCCGCGGAGGTGGCGCCCCGCCCCGCCCCGCTGAGCGTGAAGAATCAATTCGCCTATATCGCGGCGGCGGTCGGCATCCTTGCTTTACTCGGCTGGGCCTCGACCATCCTGGTCGAATACCGAGACTTGGGTGAACAGAAACTTTCCACCCTCCGCGGTACTCGCGTCGAAGACCTCAGGGTCGACGATAAAACGATCCAGGACTTTGTGCGCATCGTGGACGTCGACGTTGAAAAGGCTCCCGCGTCGTTCATCGTCCTGACCCTGCGCAAGGGAACCAAGTGGCCGGATGACGTGACCCCGCTTGCGCCCGACCGCAAGGGCTTCACGCCCGCCTACCGGGCGGGCTTCCGCGCCGCCATCGAAGAGCGGCAGTTAACGGTCGTCCTGCGAGATGACAAAGGGAGCCAGACTATCCGCAAGGTCTCGATCCGAGAATTCTTCGTGGACGACAGACAGGAGATCACCGTCCGGATACCGTTCGGCAAGATGGTCGTGCGCGACCTGATCCTGCGTCCGTAAGCCCCGCGGAAGAGTTACTTCTGTGCGATGAGCTGCAGCTCCTGAATCGCCCAAGGCTGATTCTTGGTGGTGTCGGTCAAGGTGACCTTCACGAACTTGGTGTCCTTGGCGCCGAAGTAGGCTTCGGAGAGTTTGTAGAGCCCGTGGCTGGCACCGAGCGGGAACCACTTCTTTCCGTCGAGCGAACCCTCGACCTTGAAGTTCTTGGGGAAAGCGCTCGGGCGACCCGCGTTATCGAGCCGGACACCGGCGACCTTCTGCAGGGCCGGGAGTTCGACCTGATACCACATGCCCTTCTTCTGCTGGTCCTTGGTCTCCCAGCGGGTCTTGCCGTCGCCATCGCAACCGTCCTGGGCGGTGGCCGCGGTATCGCTGGCGGTGACCTTCCAATCCTTGGCGGCCTTGACGATGGGCGGCAACGAAGCCTGCAGCGTCTCGTGCGTCCACGGCGCGGTGACGCCCTTCACTTCCTCGCGGATGCGGGCGACGTCCTTGGGGAAGACCAGGGCGCCCTTGTTACCGAAGGAATTACGGACGTAGGACGCGACCGCCGCGATCCACTCGTCGTCATTCATGGGCATCGGCACCATCTGGGCGTCGTAAGTCTTGCCGCCGATGGGGCCAGCCATGCCGTTGAGGAGCACGCGGACGATGCCGTCGCGATGTCCGCTCACGGTAGGCGAATTACCGAAAGGAGGCGCGATCGTCATGCCGGGCTTGGGCCCATCGACGGCCATCCCCTTACCATCATAACCATGGCAGGCGAAGCAAAGCTCGCGGTAGATGGTCTGTCCCTTCACGAGCAACTTATTCTCTTCGCCGGTATACTCACGACCGCCGACCTGGTCGGTACCGGTGAGGACCATGGCGCCGAGTTCCTTCACGCCCTTCGAGGAGGTGGCGAGCAGGGTCTTCTGCTGGAACTTGGCGAAGTCCGGCCAGGCTTTGACCTCGTTCGAACCAAGGACCTTGGCGGTCATGATCGTCTGCAGGACGACGTTGGCATCGGGGTCGGTGCCGAGCTGAGCAAAGTCAGCGATCAGCGACTTATCACCGGCGCGGACGAGCGATTCGCCGGCACGCAGTCCCTGGCGACGGAGGTCAGGGTTCTTGTCCGCCAGGAAGGCGCGCACGGTCTTGGCGTCGAGCGCGCCGAGGCCTTCGAGCGTCCAGAGGGCATGGATGCGTCCGAGGGACTCCTTGCCACCGTGGGCTAGCTCAGTGAGCGCCGGCACGACCGACTTGTCACCCTTGAGCACGAGCAGCTTCTGGGCGGTATCGCGCCACCAGCCGTTGGGATGAGAGAGATGCGCGACGAGCTGGGCAGGAGTCTCTTCGAGCATGCGTGGCTGAGGGCCGGGCTTGAAGTCCTTGTGGACCAGACGCCAGACGCGGCCGTAACCGAAGACCTTATCCATGGAATACTGCTGCACGACCTTGCGGAGATAGCTGCCTTCCTTGACCCAGTTGCCCTCCTGGATGATGCCGCGATACATATCGACCAGGTAAAGGCAGCCGTCCGGGCCGTTCACCATGTTCACGATGCGGAAGTTGGGATCGCTGGAGCGGATGAACTCCGACTTGGCGTAAGGGTTCTCGAGACGCGTGATGCCGTCGACGACTGAGACCTTGGCGCGACGGATGAGTCGGCCGACGGGCTCGGAGATCAGGACATCGCCCCGGAGGTCGGCCGGCAGGCGATCGCCACGCACGACTTCCTGACCGCACGCGGCGGTGAAGTGGTTCAGGGTCTTGTCCGGACGCGTGCGACCCGCGCCGCCTTGGTGGTCGGCGAGGCCGACCTTCGGCCAGACCTGCATGAAGTCCTCGGGGAACTGGCCTTTGACATCATAGGCTCCGTAGAGGATCGGGGTCTGGAAATGCCAGAGGCCCTTCTCGCCGCCGGCATTGGACCACCAGACCTTGCCCTGGTCATCCTGGGCGAGGCCCCATTGGCCACCGCCGCTGGGGATACTTTCCTTCAAGGGTTCCTTGGTGCCGTTCCAGCGCAGACGATAGGCGTTATAGGTCTGATACATCCAGTTATCCATGGTCCAGATCAGACCGCTCTGCTGGTGCTCGAGATTGCCGCTCTTCGGTCCGCCGACGAACCAGGGCTCCTTGGTATCGGCGATGCCGTCGCCGTTGGTGTCACGGTAGACGAAGATGTCGAGGGTGTCGGTCTCGTTGATGAGCACGCGGTCGTCGAGCGGCAGGACCATGCGCGGCAGGATCATCTTGTCGCGGAAGAGGACGTGCTTGTCGAACTTGCCGTCGCCCTTGGTGCTTTCGTGACGCGAGACGACGCCGATCGGGTCGTGCTCATTCTTTCCGTCGATGTCCTGCATGTACGTGCGGAGCTCGGCGATGTACATCCGGCCGTTGCCGTCGAAGGTCAGGTTGGCCGGCTCCCGGATGCCGTCGCGTTCGCTGAGCACGAGCTCGAGGCGATAGCCTTCCGGCAGTTCGATGGTCTTGAGCTCGTCTTCGGGCGAGAGCGCCTTGACCGGCGGTTGCGGGGTGAAGTCCGGCTCATAGGGCTTCTCGTCGGCCGCATAGGCGGCGACGAAGACGAACGCGGACAAATAGACAGCGGGGCGCATGGGGAGGGGCGGTAATAAAGTCTCATCTTATAAGCCTGTTTCAAGCCGTATCCCCCGCCCGCCCTCAAAAGGCCTTTGCCACGGGCTCATGACTGGGCTTTCTCGGTCTCATGCGTCCCCTGCTGCTGACCCTGCTGACGGCCCTCACCCTCGCTGCCCACGCCGCCACGAAGCCGAACATCGTCATCATCCTGGCCGACGACCTCGGTTACGGTGACCTCGGTTGCTACGGCCATCCGACCATCAAGACGCCGAACCTGGATCGCATGGCCGCCGAAGGCCTGCGCTTCACGCAGTTCTATTCCGCCGCCGAAGTCTGTACCCCGAGCCGCGCCGCCCTCATGACGGGTCGCTATCCCGTCCGCTCCGGCATGGCCCATAACCAATACCGCGTTCTGCGCGCTGTCTCCACCGGTGGCCTGCCCGCCTCTGAGGTCACCCTCGCCGAAACGCTGAAGTCCGCTGGCTACGCCACCGGCATCATCGGCAAGTGGCACCTCGGCGTCTGGGCCAATAACCTGCCGCAGCATCACCCGCTCGACCACGGCTTCGATTTCCACTTCGGCCTCATGCACTCGAACGACATGAACCCGACGCCCGGCAACCCGCCCAAGGCGAACGCCCGCGTCACGCAGGATCCGGCCTGGTGGAACGCCGCACTCTACCGCGGACGCGAACTCCTCGAACCCCGCACCGACCAGACTCAGCTGACGAAGCGCTACGCCGAAGAGGCCGCCCAGTTCATCGGCGCGAACAAGGACAAGCCGTTCTTCCTCTATATGCCGCATACCTTCCCGCACACGCCGCTCTTCGCCTCGGATCGCTTCAAGGGCAAGAGCTCGCGCGGTATCTACGGCGACGTGCTCGCCGAGCTCGACTGGAACGTCGGCGAGGTCCTCAAAGCACTCAAAGCCAACGGCGTGGCCGACAACACGCTGGTCTTCTTCACCAGCGACAACGGTCCGTGGACGCTCATGGGCACCGAGACCGGCGGCAGCGCCGGCCTGCTCAAGGATGGCAAAGGCAGCACCTGGGAAGGCGGCATGCGCGTCCCCGGCATCGCCTGGTGGCCCGGCAAGATCAAGCCGGGCGTGACCGACAACGTCGCCACGATGCTCGACCTCTACCCGACCGCGACGAAGCTCGCCGGAGCGAAGACGCCGTCCGACCGCCCGATGGACGGCACCGACCTCTCGCCGCTCCTGCTCGAGGAACGCGCCGTCGACCGCGGCCTGTTTTGCTACTACCGCGGCGAGAAGCTCTACGCCGCCCGCCTCGGCGACTGGAAGATCCATTTCATCACCCAAGGCTCCTACGGCGACCCCAAGCCGGCTGAGCACGCCAAGCCGTTGCTCTTCAACCTCGCGGTCGACCCCTCCGAAGCCCACGAGATCTCCGCCGACCATCCGGACGTCGTGGCCCGCCTGGCGGCCGCCGTGCAGCAGCACCGCGCGACCGTAACCCCGGTCCGCAGCCAGCTCATCGACGTCGTCGCGAAGTAAGCGCCGGATCAGGCGCCCAAATCCACGCTGAAGCGCCAACGGGGGTCGTCCCAATAATGCGGACGGCCTTCCTGGAGGCGTAGCGGCGAGAAGGTGCGCACCGACAGCGCACGTCCGTCGGGCTCGAACGTGAGCAGACGAAGCCAGCCGTCGCCGCCGTTGCCGCGGTGATCGGAACCGCCGCCGAGACCCTGGGCGTTGAAAAGCATCTGATGGACCGCCTTGCCAGCATCGTTGTCATCCTGACGATACCCGACGTGGGCGCCCATCTCATGTCCGTTGAGCACCAATCGTAGGTTAGGTGTCTTACGGACGAGCGCCTGCCAGAGGTCCTCGCCGTCGTGGGTGTCGCCGGTCAGGCCGGTCTTATACCAATGTGGATTTCCGGGGCGCTTGCGGTTACCGTCCTGCCCGTCCCGGAGATTGCTGGGCAGCAGGTAATCATGGATCAGCAGGATACCGAGGTGATCGCGGAAGCGAGGCCGAGCGAGGAGCTCGCGGGCCCAATCGACGACGAAGCGACGCGGCGCCCATTCGAGCGCGACGACCAGCAGGTCGCGGCCGCCCGGGACCTTGAGCACATACGCCGCGTTCTCGAGCGTGACCTTGCCGTCACGGGTCGGCGGTCCTTCCAGGAAGATGCCGCCCCCCTTGCCATCGCAGGTGAGCGGGTTGTGCGTGAGCGGGAAGTAGTCGTTGAACTGCGTCGTGCGGTCTTCGGCGCTGCGCTCTCCGTAATCATGGTTGCCCGTCGCGAAGACCGTGGGGATCAAGCCGTCGAAGACCTGCAAGGCGCGCTTGGCCGACCTCCACTGCGACTCCGAGTTCTGGTCGCCGTAGCCACGGCCGCCACCGACGGCGATGTTGTTCTGCTCCACGAAGTCGCCCTCATGCATGACCAAGCCGATATTCCAGGCCTGACGATGCTCCTTCACCCATCGCGTCATCAGATCGAAGTGCGCCTGGTTCTTCGCATACTTCGCGTAGTTCTGGGTGTCGGGAAAGACCGCGATCGTCCACCCGGCGCCCGGACCGCGCGCGGGATCGACAAGCTTAGGCGCTTCGGCTCCGCGGGCCGAAGCGGCGAAGAATGGGGCGGCCAGCATGCCTTGCAGGAAGGTGCGACGCGGGAACGAGCGGGGTGAGCTCATGCGGTCAACTTAGCACCCTCGGACGAAGGATTCAACCCGGCGAATGGGCTTTCCCTCCCAACCCCTTTCGCCCAAAGTCTCCGGCACGGGCCTATAGCTCAACGGTTAGAGCACGGAACTCATAATTCCTTGGTTCTGGGTTCAAATCCCGGTGGGCCCACTTACTTTCAACCGGCCGACCGTACCTTTTCCCAGAACGGGAAATAGCCGCGGGTGGCGTGGGGGAAGAGTCGGGTATCCCAAGCACGGCGGCGCCAGGTGATGACGATGCCGGCTTTGGCGAGGGCGGTTTCGATGGCCACAGCCTCGACCAGCCAAGGCCCGACGAACGGACGATAGGCGACGACCCGCTTGAGCTGATGCTTCCGGGCCCAGTCGACCAGCGTCGCGGCGAGGTCGTCTGATGCCTCTGCGGAGACGTCCGCCCCGAAGTGCGCACCCGCCCGTGAGGCGCCGTCGTGCAAAGCCGCCTTGGTCCAGTTGGCAACGGCCTCCGACCAACCGGCCTTCTTGGCAATGGGGTTAGGCCATGAGGCGTTAATCGCCACGAACTTCTCAGCGGAGAGCTCTCCACGTTCGACCGCAACGTCCTCCGGATGCACCCACAACCCCGCCCTGCCCTCCGAGGAATTGATCCACAAAGGGTCTTCTGTCCAGGCAGCGACCTTCGGCAAGGATGGCTCCGTGATTGAGAAAGCCGTGCTGGCCAGCTGGCTAGCCTGCGGCACATGCCGACCGTCGGTGTAATGGGCGATGTTATCGGCTCGCGCGACATAGGTCTTGCCCGGGGTCTGCAGCCCTGCGATCCAGCGCCAAGAGAGCGTGTTGCTGGCGACATCCCCATCGAGCAGGTGTTCGTAAAAGAACGCAGCCCCTAGCTCCCACGGCAGCTTCAACGTAAAGACCCAGATCGAGGCGAACCACATGCGGGCGTGGTTATGCAGGTAGCCTGTAGCCACGAGTTCCTTGGCCCAGTCATCGAAGCCAGCGATGCCGGTACGACCGACGAGCGCGGCCGCCAGGGTCGACCTTTGCTCAGCGCTCAACGCATCACGCAACCGGGGCACGGCTTCCACCCAGCGCGACCAAGCCTCGGGACGTTGCTCGAGCCAGCCCTTCCAATAGGTCCGCCAGTAGACCTCCTGCACGAACTTCTCCACGGCCTCGAAAGGCCACCGCTCGCGGGCCGCGGCGACGACTTCCTCTTCCAGGAGCAGCCGCTTCTGCACCCACGGGGAAAGCCGCGAGATATTCGGATGTCCCGGGCGGACGAAGTTTCGGTCCGCCGCATAGCGCCCAGCATCGGGCAGGAACTCCGCCAGACGCGCCAAGGCCGCGGCACGGGTCGGGATGAAATCCAGCGACGAAGACATGACTTGACCTAAGCCGAAGCCGCCGCGTCCGCAAATGACCCGCCAGATTATCTCAGTCCGCTCAGGAGCCCTTGGACTTGGTCGCCTCAATCTGACGGAGTAGCTCGTCGCGACGCACCCCGCCCCGCAGGCGATTCTGGTCCGAAATCTTCTTTTCCAAGAGCTCGAGATTACGGGCCGCACCTTCATGCGAACGTGCGGCGATGGCCCAGCAGGCGAAAGCTTCGGCTTCATCCTTGGGCACGCCGCGCCCTTGGCTGTGACAATACCCGAGGTGATTCAAAGCATCCGGAAAGCCCTGCGCCGCGGACTTGCGGAACCAATCGAGGGCTTGCGTCTGGTCCTTCGGAACGCCTTCCCCTTTGGCGTAAGATAAACCAAGGTAACACTGCGCCCGGGCATAACCCTGCTCGGCTGACTTCCGAATCCACGCGATGGCCTTGGCCTGATCCTTGGGGACGCCGGCGCCGGTGGAGTAGCACACCGCGAGATTGTTCTGAGCCGGCGCATAACCCTGCTCGGCCGAGAGCGTGAGCCATTTGGCCGCCTCGACCAGATCCTGGGTCACCCCTTCGCCTCGGGCGTAAAAGCCGGCCATTTTGAAGCGGGCGACCGGATCACCGGCCACGGCCTTCGCACGCTGCTCAGCCAACAGAGGCGCCTCCTGCCCCGATTCGTCGACCGGCGCCAAGACGATCATCAGCACGACCATGAGGAACACCGCGCCGGTGAGCATCAGGATAAACCCCCTCCATTGACGTGCCGATGACCATGACATGACCACAGGTTGCGTACCGTATCGCGAGGGGTCAAGCGGACCAATGGGCTTGGCACACGCTTAGGCTCATCGCAGGCTGTGCCCATGCGCCCCCTGCTCCCCGCCCTGCTCTGCCTGGCCTCTTTGGTCGTGGCTCAAGATGAGCCCGACCTTCAGGTCGTCGATCTCTCGACCCAGCAGGAACGTCAGGTGGTCATCGGCGCCGGTACGGACTCCCTTTACCAAGGACATCCGACGACCCTGCTGATGCCGGATAACCGGACGATCTTCGCGGTCTGGTGCATCAACCATGGCGGCGCCGCCGGCCCGATGGCCCGCAGTGATGACGGCGGCCTGACCTGGCAGCGACTCGACGCGCAGCTGCCCAAGGGCTTCGCGACCCACCAGAACTGCCCGAGCATCTATCGCATCGTCGACCCGGCCGGCAAAGCCCGTCTCTGGGTCTTCTCCGCCGCCCTCGGCAAACGCGGCGGCCCGGGCATGCCGAGCATCATGAGCGAGGACGATGGTAAGACCTGGAAAGAAATGCCGCCGCTCAACCTGCCCTGCGTGATGACGTTCAGCAGCCTGGTGCGCCTCAAGGATGGCCGTACGCTCGGCCTCTATCACCGTGGACCCGGCGGCGCCGACAAGGCGCCCCTCGTGACGCTCCAGATGATCACCGCCGACGGCGGCTTCACGTGGTCCGAACCGCGCATCGTCGCCGAAGTCGCCGGCAAGAACCCCTGCGAGCCCTACGTCTTCCGTTCCCCCGACGGCAAGGAGCTCGCCTGCCTGCTGCGTGAGAACACCCACAAAGGCCGCAGCCTGATGATGTTCAGCCCAGACGAAGGCGCGACGTGGTCGACCCCGGTCGAAACGAACTGGGGCCTCACGGGCGATCGACACAACGGCGTCTTCACTTCCGACGGACGCATGGTGGTCTGCTTCCGTGACCAAGCCCTCAAAAGTCCGACCAAAGGCCATTTCGTCGCTTGGGTTGGCACCTATGACGACCTTAAGTCCGGCCGCCCCGGACAGTATCGCATCAAACTGCTGCACCATCACGGCAAACGCCTCGGCGACTGCGGCTACCCGGGCGTCGAACTCCTGCCCGACGGCACGATCGTGGCCACGACCTACGTCAAATACGCCGACGGACCCGAACAGAACTCCGTGGTGAGCGTCCGCTTCAAGCTGAGCGAAACGGACGCCCTCCTGAAGCGTTAACGCGCCGAGGGTTCCTGCGCGGTCAAGGTGCGCTGGTCCGGACGATCGACGCCGATCTTCACGGTGTATTTGCCAGGGGCGAACACCGGCGGAGCGAAGGCCTTACCTCCGACCAGACGGCGCACATACAGCGTCTCGCCGGTCTGCTCGGCGATGACCTGCACGACCGCCGGACCGGCGGGGATATCGACGGAGGGCAGGAAGCCAACCGGCTTTCGACCATCATTATCGGCCAGCACGAAAGTCTGCGGCCAGCCGGGGAACTGCTGGCTGTCGCCCTTGCGGGAATCGCTGAAACGCGGCCAGCATTCGAAAGTGACCTTGTCCTGCTTGAGGTCGAAACGGGCCACGCCGTAACCATCGGCGCGCTGACGCTCGTCCTGGACGTCCCCAGGATTGGCGTAGGCGATGACCGACATCCGATTACCTAGTCCATCAAGGAAATCACCGGTCCAGGGCAAGGGGCTTCCGACCACGGCGTTCGGGCCGGCCTTCTCATCCTTCGGATGCCACCAGCGACCGTAGATGGTGTTCACGAGGGCCGGACTCGTCAGGGAGTAAGGGCCGTCACCGAAGGCCTCGATGCCATGCTTGACCGTCACGGCCAGATGCTGGTCACCGCAAAGGTGGACGGCTTGCACGCGCCGCAGAGCCCGCAGGGCCTCATCGCGACCCGCCTGCGGCCAGCCGTTGCAATCCAGGTCCGCCAAGAGACGGGAGTCCTTGCCGCCGTGCATGTGGACCGCCCCACAGAAAGCCGAAGCGGACAGGACGGCCTTGTGTCGGACGCCTACCCAGTCCTCGGACCACGCGGCGAGGAACTTGAGCTGGCGATCGCCGAGAAGCTGCAAGCCCGGCAAATTGATGCTCTTCGGATCGTACTTCTCGTCGGTGACGTGATCGGGGCGCGGACCTTGCGGCGGAATCTTTCCCAGGGGGGCGGACTTGAACTTACGGTCCTCGAGGATGGCGAAATCCATGCCGCCGACCTTGAGGCGAGTGTAGTAGACGCTGATACCCCGCAGGACCGGACTCGGATCGAAGGCATCGGGCAGATGCCAGGATTGCTGCCGCTGCACCATGTTCACATAGGAGACTGGGTAAAA
>Ga0255103_1000353_pt1 | contig 13519 bp, 10 predicted proteins | sample Law_Cont_RepB_0h_FD_188450 | JGI IMG/M metagenome (GOLD analysis project Ga0255103, IMG submission 188450) | Freshwater microbial communities from St. Lawrence River, New York, United States - Law_Cont_RepB_0h | ecosystem: Environmental > Aquatic > Freshwater > River | place: USA: New York...
CATGGGGACGGACGCCGAAGCGCCTTGGTGTGGTGAGACACCCAAGGTGCGTCAGAGGTCCCGACGGGTCAAGCCGACCCGCCCGAGGGCCGGCGGCTTACTTCTTGGCCGGGGCTTCCTTCTCGTACTCGGCCGCGGTCCACATGGTCTTACGGTCGGCGTACTGCTTCTTGATGGCGGCGACTTCGGCGTCGGTCACGGTCGGGCCGGTGTTGCCCCAGGAATTATTCACGAAGGTGACGACGTCGGCGATGTCCTTGTCGGTCAGGCCGGCGACGGGCGGCATCATGCCGTTGTAGGTCTGGCCCTTGACGGTGACCGGACCCTGCATCCCGTGGAGGATGTTGCGGACGGCGATTGAGGCGCCCTTGGCGATCCACTCGGAACCGGCGAGGGGCGGGAAGACGGGCGGTAGGCCCAGACCGGTCGGCTGGTGGCAGGCGAGGCAAGTGCGGTTGTAGACGGCCTGGCCGCGCTTCATGGTTTCGGCGTCGGGCGCGGCGTGGGCGGCGGCGACGAGGGCGGTCAGGGCTAGGGTCGGGAGGAGACGCATGGCGTTGGGTGACTTCCCAAGGAGGCGATTTCCCGGGCGACCTCAACCCGAAGTTGGCCGCGGCATCGGACATAAGCCGCCGCCGCCGTCCGCATAAGGCGGCAAGGCGGGTCCCCACGAGGGTTGATTGCGACATTTGGGCGTTTCGCCTGCGCCGCCGCGCTAGCGTCCAGACCCCTGATTTATTGAGTCGACCTCCCCCTTCCCGGCGGGAATCCTAGTTGTATGAAAACGACTGAGGCTCATGAAGCCTGGCTGCGCCGGCTCCAGGTACGCAGCCTCCGGTCGGTCTTCGACCACCTGCCGGGCGTCATGTTCTTCGCCAAGGACCTCGAGGGTCGTTTCACCATGGCCAACCAGGCCTTCGCCCAGCGTTGCGGGTGCAAGGACGAGGCCAGCCTGCTCGGCAAGACCGACAGCGATGTCTTCCCGCCGGAACTGGTGGCGGCCTTCCGCAAGAAGGACCTACAGATCATCGAGACTTGCCAACCGGTGCCCCGGATCATCGAGCTCTTCCCCAACGAGGTCGGCGAGCATGTCTGGTACGAGACGACCAAGCTGCCGATCTTCGACGTCGACGGCCGGCCCTGCGGGGTTTGCGGGACGGTCCGTAGTTATGAAGGGACGAAGGCCATCCTGGAGCCCTTCCTGCAGGTCGAGGCGGCCGCCGAGTTCATCAAGGACAACCTGACCGAGAGCCTGCACATCGCCAAACTGGCCAAGCTGACGGGCCTCTCCATCCGCCAGTTCGAGCGCAAGTTCCACAAGGCCTACCAGGTCAGCCCCCGGGCCTACCTTGTCCGCATGCGGGTGGCCGCGGCCTCGGACCTGCTCCGGTCGACCAGCCTCCGCCCCTCGGAGGTGGCGACCAAGACCGGCTTCTACGACGCCAGCGACTTCTCCCGCCAGTTCCGCCGGGCGATGAAACTCAGCCCGACCGAGTATCGGCGCCTCCACGGGACGGGCCGTTAGGCCCTCCCCCTCGGGTTAAATGCCCGAAAACTGCGATTTGCCTTCTCGACAGAGGGGGCTTGGTGGGTTTTATTCACACCCGTACCCCCTCCCTAAACATACTATGAGCACAGAAACTACGGTTCCTAATGCGAAGCGGCTCCTCTGGGCCGGCTTCATGGCTATCCTTGCGGCCGGCGTCGGCTTCGCCCTCCGCGGCGGCATCTTCGGCGCCTGGGCGTCCGAATACAACTTCACCGGCGCCCAGCTCGGCGCGATTGGCGGCGCCGGCTTCTCCGGCTTCTGCTTCGGCATCATCATCGGCGGCGTGCTCGTGGATAAGTTCGGCTACGGCAAGCTCGTCGCCCTCGCCCTCCTCGGCCACATCCTCTCGGCGTTTGTCACCTTCGGCGCCTCCACCCCGCAGAACGCCTACGACTTCCTCTTCTGGGGCATGTTCATCTTCGCCTACGCGAACGGCACGCTCGAGGCCGTGGCCAACCCGCTGGTCGCCACCGTCTTCCCGGAGAACCGCACCCACTACCTCAACATCCTCCACGCCTCTTGGCCCCTGGGCATGATGATCGGCGCGGTCGCCTCCGGCCTCCTCGGTGGCGGCTTCCTCGGCATCGCTGGTGCTGGTCTCACCTGGAAGTACCAGCTCGCCTTCTACCTCGTACCCACCGTCGCCTACGCCGTCATGTTCCTCGGCCAGACCTTCCCGAAGTCGGAAGCCGCCGAGAAGGGCGCCTCCTTCGCCGAGATGTTCAAGGACGTCGGCATCCTCGGGACGATCGTCGCCACCGCGCTCATCGTGCTCTTCCTTCGCGACATGCTGCCGCTCTTCGGACTCTCCGCGGACAATTCCCAAACCATCGGCTACGTGGTCGGTGGGCTGCTCGTGATCGCCGTCGCGGTGATCACCCGCTTCTCCGTCGGCTCCCTCCTGCTGTTCGTGCTCTTCATCACCCACGCCCTCGTCGGCGCGGTCGAGCTCGGCACCGACTCCTGGATCGAGAACATCACCGGCAACCTCTTCACGCCGGAGCAGGGCAAGTTCCTCTTCTTCTACACCTCGCTCATCATGTTCTCGCTGCGTTTCTGCGCCCACTTCATCGAGACCAAACTGGGCCTCTCGCCGATCGGCATCCTGATGGCCTCGGCGCTCCTCGCGTTCGGCGGTCTGCAGCTCGCCGCGGGCATGGACAGCTTCGGCATCGCGCTCGTCGCCCTCGGCATCTACGCCCTCGGCAAGACGTTCTTCTGGCCCACGATGCTCGCCGTCGTCGGCGACCGCTTCCCGCGCTCCGGCGCCGTCGCCATGTCCATCATGGGCGGTATCGGCATGCTCTCCGCCGGCCTGATCGGCACCCCGGGCCTCGGCTACGCTAAGGACCGCTTCACCGCCGAGGCGCTGCAGGGATCGGCTCCGGCCGTCTACGCCGCCAACAAGGCCGGCACCGAGTCTAAGTTCCTGCCCTTCGTCTTCGCCCCCGCCACCGGGGTGGACGGCGCCAAGCTCGAGGCCGCCAAGAAGGCCGGCGAGAAGGGCACCCCCGACCAGAAGGCCATCGTCACCGCCAACCAGGCCGGCGACCGCGCCACGCTGAAGGCCGACTCCTTCATCCCGCTCACCATGGCGGCGATCTTCCTCCTGCTCTTCATCTACTTCAAGAGCATCGGCGGCTACCGCGCCGTGAAGATCGAAGAGCAGGCCTAAGCGCCCCGCCCTTCCCCTCCGAAGGCCGCCCACCCGGGCGGCCTTCTTGTTTTGGGAGGTTTCCGCAGGCGGGTCGTTTCCATCCAAGGAAATCGGCTTCCGTCCCCGCGGGCTTCGGACTGAATGGGCGCCACCCCCATGAGCACCCCGAAGATCCGCATCGCGCTGGCCGGCCTCGGCTTCGGCGCCGAGTTCATCCCGATCTACCTCGCGCACCCGAACGCCGAGATCGCCGCCATCTGCCAGCGCAACCCGGAGAAGTTGAAGGAGATCGGCGATCGCTACGGCATCGCCAAGCGCTACACCTCCTACGAGGAGATGCTCAAGGATCCGGAGATCGACGCGGTGCACATCAATACCCCGATCCCCGACCACGGCCGCCAGTCCATCCTCGCGCTCAAGGCCGGCAAGCACGTCGCCTGCACCGTCCCGATGGCCACCTCCATCGCCGAGTGCGAGGAGATCGTGAAGCTCGTCAAGGCCACCGGCCTCAAGTACATGATGATGGAGACGGTCGTCTACGCCCGCGAATTCCTCTTCGTGAAGGAGATGTACGACCAGGGCGAGCTCGGCCGCCTGCAGTTCCTCCAGGCCTCGCACCAGCAGGACATGGAAGGCTGGCCCGGCTACTGGCCCGGCCTCCCGCCCATGTACTACGCCACGCACTGCGTCGGCCCGATGCTCGCCCTCACGCAGGCCGACGCCGAGTACGTCTCCTGCTTCGGCTCCGGCCGCATCGCCGAGGACATGGTCCCGATCTACAACTCGCCCTTCGCGGTCGAGACGGCCCACATCAAGTTCCACAAGTCCGACGTCTCCGCGCGCATCATCCGCTCGCTCTTCGACACCGCCCGCCAGTACCGCGAGTCGATCGACGTCTACGGTTCCAAGAAGTCCTTCGAGTGGCCGCTCGTTGAAGGCGAAGAGCCCGTCATCCACACCGCGAAGAAAGCCGAGCCGGAAATCCCGCAGAAGGTCAAGGTGCCGGACTACGCTCATCGCCTGCCCAAGGAAATCCAGCGCTTCACCACCAAGGGCGTGTACGGCGAAGGCGAGGACCACCTCTCCTTCACGCAGGGCGGCGGCCACGGCGGCTCCCACCCGCACCTGGCCAACGAGTTCATCCAGGCGCTGGTCGCCACGCGCGACCCATTCCCGAACGCCCGCCAGTCCGCCAACTGGACCTGCACCGGCATCCTCGCGCACGAGTCCGCCATGGCCGGCGGCGAGATCCGCAAGCTCCCCGCGTTCACGCTACCCGGTTGAGAAGTTGATTAGTTGAAACGTTGGCCAGTTGGCCAGTGGACACGAAGGGCGGCCGCAAGGCCGCCCTTTTTGCGCCCTGGTAGGGCTGACCGTCCCCGGTCGGCCGCCGGCATGGGGTCTGGCTTCGTCTCGCGCAGCGATGACGTGCCTGACCTCATGTCGACGCACCACGCGCCCGCGGACCAGCAGGGACGCTGGTCCCTACCTAAAGATACAGAGCTAGCCGGTTGGCCAGGGGGCACGTGAGCAAGGCGGCAAGCAAGCGGTTGGTGGTTTGATAATGCGGCGTCAGTTACAATCGACTCAGCACTCGATCCAGCACTCTGTACTCTGTCTCTTTCGGGTAGGGCTGACCGTCCCCGGTCGGCCGCCGGCATGGGGTCTGGCTTCGTCTCCTGCAGCGATGACGTGCCTGACCTCATGCCGACGTACCACACGCCTTCGGACCAGCAGGGACGCTGGTCCCTATCCCATGAGGCATTAGTGCCGAATCCATTACCCACTCCCTAATTCCTACTCCCCCACACCCACTCCCAGCTCCCTGGGGTTTCTTCCCCCTTGATAACGCAATACGGCATTACAGCATTACAGCATGACCTATACGTTACCCATCAGCAAGCGCGGCACCCTGACCCTGCCGCCTGAACTTCGCCGCCGCCTGCAACTCGATCAAGTCGCCTGCCCCTTGGTGATTGTCGAAGAACGCGACGGCGGCCTCTTCCTGCAACCTGCGGTGGCGACGCCGATCCGCGACATCCCTAAGGCCACCATTCGTCAATGGGTCTTGAATGACGAAGCCGACGCCAAGGACCTGAAAGCTTTCCGCAAGAAGAAGTGAGGCTTTTTCTGGATTCGAGTGTCTTGCTGGCCGCAGCAGGTTCCTCGAGGGGCGCTTCCCGACTCCTTTTCATCGAAGGACCACGCCATGGCTGGGTCCTGATGACTTCGGACTACTGTAAACGCGAAGCAGAACATAATCTAGGAAAGCTTGGGCGGTTGGCCGGAAGCGACTGGAGCACCGTCATTCACCCTCAACTGGTCATCGCCAGCACCCAACTTGTGCTGGATCGGCCCTTGGTTTATCGGGCCGTCAAAGACCGACCCGTCGTCATCTCAGCCCTGAGCCACCAAGCCGACTGGTTACTTAGCCTGGATCGCGACGACTTCCATGACCTCCTTGGAGGTGAGGTCTACGGCCTCCCCATCCGCACGCCCGGGGAGTTCCTGCGTTCCCAGTAAAGTACTCTGTCTCTATCAGGTAGAGCTGACCGTCTGCGCGCAGAACGCGTGCGGTTAGGGGATGGCGGTTGGTGCTTGGATTGAAATAGCCCCGACTACACTCGATGCTGCACTCGATTCAGCCCTCTGTACTCTGAACTCCGTACTCTGTACTCGATCCAGCACTCTATTCAGCCAACGCGCCCCCTCTGCCTTGCCTCACTTCTGATTCATCCAGCTGAAGTCGGCGAACAGCAGGACGTAGGCGAGGAACGCCAACCAGAGGCCGGACGTCACCACGACCACCCAGGCGAAGGAGCGCCACCCGCGACCTTCCTCCGAGGCTCGCCCAAACCAGAGGAAGAGCGCGCCAGCGACGAAGGCGACCGGCATGGCGACAAAAGTCTGCACCAGATGGACGAGGCGCTCGTTGCCGCCAAACCGCTCGACCCACATCAACCAAGGTACGCAGGCGAAACCCAGCCCGACAGCCCCGAGCATGACGTTGAGACAGGCGTTGATCGTCGCGGCGGGCATAGCGCAAGGCTGCCCGCGGCGGGTCATGGGTCAAGCCGCGCGCGCGGGCCCGGCCGGGACCAAACGTAGACGAAGCGGCCCCGTCCGGCGCGAAGCGCTGGCCGGGGCCGCCCTGGGTGTCTCGCGCGCCGCCTCACTTCCCGTACATCTTGTCCTGGGCGTTGGCGCCGGAGACAAGGTAGGCGATGAGGTCGGCGACTTCCTGCGCGTTGAGCGAGTTGAGCAGGCCGACGGGCATCGGGCTCTCGGCCGAACGGTCGATCGACAGGATGTCGGAACGGTTGAGCGAGAGCTGATCGGCGGGGTCGAACGGATTGAACGCCAGCTGGAGCTTGTCGCCTTCCTCGTTGAGGATGCGGCCGATGGTCTTGCCGCCGTCGACGCGGCCGATGACCGAATTCGCATACTGGTCGGAGACCACCGCGCTCGGCTGGACGATGCTCATGAGCACGTCGGCCGGGGCGGTGCGGGCGCCCAGACCGGAGAGGTCGGGCCCCTGCGCGCCGCCGACGCCACCCATACGGTGGCACTGCGAGCAGAGGGCGGCGGCGAACATCTTCTGGCCGTTGGCGAAGTCGAGGGTGCCCTTGGACTTGGCGTCGTCCCAGGCCTTGAGCGCCTCGGCGTGCGTCCAGAGGCGACCGGGGCCCGCGGCCTGCGGGATTGGCGCGGGCTTCGCGACGGGCGCGGCGGACTCGAAACCGGCGCGCTCGGCGGCGGGCATCGCCGCCAACGTCTCCTTGCGGATATTACGGACGAAGCCCTTGAGGGAGTTGCCGCCCTCGGCGAGGGAGAGCTGGTCGAGGAAGCCGAAGAACTGCTTGCGCAGCTCCGGCGTCCAACCGGTGGTGGCTCGGCAGAGGTAGACCGCGAGACCGATGCGCGTGGAGGAAGGCGTCACCGCCATGGCGGCGGCGGCGGCCTTGCCGTAGCCCGGGTGACGGGCGAGGACCTCCGGGTCGGCGACGACGGCGGGCCCCGGGCGGGCCACCTTCATGGCCTGCAGCACGCGGGCCGGGGCGGTGGGTTCGCCGAGGTAGATGGACAGCTGCGCCAGCTGGCGGTCGTAGGCATCGTTGCCGGAAGGCAGGCGCGCGGCGCTCTCCTTGCCCAGGCGCGCGGCGGTGGCGTCATCCGGACGGCCGTGGCGGGAGAAGGCGACCTGGAAGACGCGGAGCCGGTCCTGCTGGACGCGGACATCCTTGTCCGACGCGGCGGCCTCGGCCGTGGCGACGATGGCGGCGAGGTCTTCCTTGCCGCCGCAACGCGCGAGGGCGAGGGCGGCGTTGAGGGAGAAGTCCGCGTTGCCGGAGGGCTTCACGCGGTCGCGCCAACCGGCGACGGGCTGGTGCTCGACGGCGATGCGGGCGGCGTAGCGCACCCAGCGGTCGGCGTGGCCCATGAGCGGCCAGGCCTTGTCGAGCGCGGCGGCGGACGGGGCGACGTCGCGGAGGGCTTCGAGTTCACGGCGGAGCTTCTGCTCCGGGGTGGCGTCGAACCAGGCGGCGGGCGCGGTGGACTCGGCGCCCTGGTAGGTGATGCGGTAGAGGGCGGCCTGGCCGCCGCGACCGCCGATCGTCACGTACATCGCGCCGTCCTGCGGACGGATCACGGCGTCGGTCACGGAGAACGGACGGCCCGCGGCGAAGACTTCCTTGCGGGCCTTCCAGCCGCCGCCTTCCGGCGTCAGGTGGATCGCGTAGAGCGTCGCGAAGGTCCAGTCGCAGGCGAAGAACGCGCGCTGGTAGGCCGCCGGGAACTTGGCGCCCGTGCCCATCGTCGTGCCCGTCGGCGAGCCCGGGCCCACGTCGACCAACGCCGGCTGCATGTCGAGCGTCGGGAAGGCGTTGTTGCCGGCGCCGGAGCGCCAGCCGAGCTCGCCGCCCGGGGTGCAAAGGTAGATGCGCGTCGGGCGATACCACGGGGCACCCATGTCCCACTCCATGTCGGAGTCGTAGGTGAAGATGTCGCCGTCCGGCGCGACCGAGCAATCGTAGGGATTGCGGAAGCACGTCGTCACGCGGATCCAATCCTTACCGTCCTTGTCCATGCGGGCGATCCAGCCACCGACCGCCTTGATGCCGGCCGCGTGGCCGTTAGCGTCCTCGAACTTCTTGAGCAGGTCATCCTCGTCGTAACGCTTGACCGGAGCGCCCGCCTTCTCGTCGTCGGGCAGCTTCGTATGGTTGCCGCCCACCACGAGGATGGAGCCGTCGCGGTCGAGCACCAGCTGGTGCGGGCCGTGTTCGCCCGACCCCTTGAGGGAGCGGATCATAGTCTGCTCCGCGTAGGAACCGTCGCCCTTGGTGTCGCGCAGGCGCCAGATGTCGCCCTTGCCCCTCTCGCTCGTGCACGCGTAGAGCGCGCCGTGGGCGAAGAGCAGGCCGTGGCAACCGATCGCCTTGGTGTCGATCCGGGTCACGGACGGCTTGGCCGGATCCTTGAGCGACACATGCCAGAGCACGCCGCCCTGGTCGCCGGCGACGAGGTCGCCGTTCGGCGCGACCGCGAGGGAGACCCAGGAGCCCTGCTCGGGCTTCGGCACGTTATAGAGGAGCTCGGCCTTGAAGCCGGGCTGGAGGATCAGGTCCTCGGCCGCGGCGACGGAACCGCTGGCGCCGCGCTTACCGCCGTTGGACTTCTTCGCGCCGGCGAAGACGTCGCCCCAGGGCTGGGCGCCCAGCGGCTTCACCACCGTGGCCTTCTCCCACTTCGCGTCGTCGAACTCGGCCGTCGTCCACTTCGCGTCGGGCTTCGCGTTGGTCACGCGCCAGCCGGCGCCGGTCTCGGCGAGGATGGTCTTGCCCGCCTCCAGGCGGACGATGGCCGCGGCGATGGCGCCGTCGTTGCGGGCGAGCACCGCGATCGTGTTGCGGCCGGGCTTGAGGAGCTTGGTGACGTCGACCTTGGAGGCCTGCGACCACTCGTCGGTCTGGCCGGCCGGCTGGCCGTTGACCCAGACCTCGATGTGGTTGTCGGCCGAAGCGAGCAACGTGGCGTTGGCGGGGACTGAGTTGAGATCGACGACCGTGCGGGCCCACGTCTGTTGGTTCGTGACGTTGTTCTTGGCGGTCCAGATCCACTGGGCCTCGGCGGAGGCGATGGCGGGAACGAACAAGGCGGCGACCAGGGCCGCCGCGAGCAGGGGGAGTCGGGGCATGCCGCATATGACCATAAGAGGCGGGGGGAGTTCCACCCTATAAAGCGTGCCCGAAGGTAGGGCTGACCGTCCCCGGTCGGCCGCAGGCATGGGGTCTGGCTTCGTCTCGCGCAGCGATGACGTGCCTGACCCCATGCCGTCATGACCCAGGCCGCGGACCAGCAGGGACGCTGGTCCCTACCCGCGCGTAGGGTGTTCGCCTGCGGTTAGGGGATGGCGGTTGGCGGTTTGGCTGGAGTGGCTTCAACTGCACTCGATGCAGCACTCCGCACTCTGCCCTCTGCGCTGCGTCTCTTTCAGGTAGGGCTGACCGTCCCGGTCGGCCTTGTCTCCAGGATTACCTTCCCCTGACCCTGCTCCTGCCTACTTTGAAATTCATGCCTGGCGGAGGGGAAGGGATTGGCTCGCTGCGCTCGGAGCTCCGCCCCGTTGCCTGCGGCAACGCCCATCTCCGCAAGGCTAATGCCTTGCTCCGTCGACCCCCTCCGGGGGTTCTCATCCCTTCCCTCTGGCCTCCGCACCACCTCTGGCCAACCGGCCATCCAATCAACTGGTCAACTTTCCTTAAAGTATCCTGGCGGAGGGGAAGGGATTCGAACCCCCGGAACCTTGCGGTTCATCTGATTTCGAATCAGACGCAATCGACCACTCTGCCACCCCTCCTAACCAGGACTATCTAGGAAGCGATTACGCCAAAGACGGGCAAGCGGAAACTACCCACGCCCGCCCAAACCAATGGATTTTACTGGATTTATCCGCACCAATCGAAGGCTAATGGCGGACCGTCCAGCCGACTACGGCTTGCGGTTCGTCGTTCGCTTTGGATAGTGGGCGCGTGTCCGAAAGCCCCGAGACCCCCGAAGACCCGCAACCCGCTCGTCCCCGCCGTGCATTCTGGCAGCGTCTGGGTGGCGAAGGCCTGACCATCTCGCTGCTGATCCACGGCGCCCTGATCCTCATCGCCGCGATCTGGGTGATCTCGACCGTGACGGATTCGGTGAAGAAGGACCCGGATAGCTTCTCGACCGGCTCGGGCGGCGGCGCCGCGGGCGACAAAGCCAAGGCCTTCAAGACCCGCGCGCAGCCAAAGAACCCGAAGTCGATGGCGAAGACCACGACGCGCATCACCTCCAAGAGCGCCAATGCGGCGATCGCCCTGCCCGACCTCCCGACGACCTCGATGGCGTCGCTCAACTCCGGGATGATGGGCGGCGGCTCCTCCAAGGGCTTCGGCGGCGGGACGGGCGGCGGGATCGGCTCCGGTACCGGCATCGGCGTAGGGAACGGCCGAAACTTCGTCTCGCTCTTCGGCGGCCGCGGCATCGGCAACGGCCTGGTAGGTGAGTTCTGGGACATCAAGCGCGCGAAGGACAAGCGGGCGCTGATCACCCTCAAGCCGGGTGTCGGCGGCTACGGCTACACCGACGAGGAGATCTCCGACTACTTCCGCGCGATCCGTAAGGTGATCACGGCGAAGGGCGACGCCACCGCGGCGCTCGACAAGTTCTTCCACGCCGACGCGGTGCTGTCGGCCAACGGCATCTTCCAGCCGACGATGAGCGCGTCCGAGGCGCCCAAGGCCTTCGGCGTCGAGAAGGAGGTCGCCCCCGTGCTCTGGCTCGGCGTCTACCGCGGCCGTATCCGCGCGCCGTTCGCCGACCAGTTCCGCTTCGTGGGCGGGTGCGATAACGTGATGATCATCATCGCCAACGGCAAGGTGGTCCTCGACGGCAGCCTCAAGCACGCGCCGGGCTCGTCGGTGCAGCACTACTACGCGGCCGATTGGAAGCAGTCGACCGACCCCGTGGCCGGCGTCCCCGCGCGCGCGGCGACCAATAATTTCAACTTCGTCTACGGAGATTGGATCAAGATGGATCCCTCGACCGACACGGACATCACCATCCTGCTGGGCGAATCCGGCGGGGCCTACGGCGCCTTCCTCACGATCGACTACAAGACGGCGAAGTGGCACAAGAAGGGCGGCGAGCTGCCGCCCGGCGGCTTCCTGCCCCTCTTCCTCGTCGGCAAGCCCGACGGCGAACTGCGGGAGCTGATGGAGAAGGCCGGCGCGCCCGTGGGCGTGAAGCCCTTCCTCGACGGCCCAATCTTCACCGCCGGCAGCCGCGGCCCGAAGCGGTAGTCGTCTTCAGGTAGGGCTGACCGTCGACGCGCTGAATAAGAGCGGTTGGGGGTTAGCGGTTGGGGGTTGGGCGATGCGGCATCAGGTACGCTCGATTCAGCACTCGATTCAGCACTCTGTACTCTGAACTCCGCACTCTGTACTCCATAATCCGTACTCTGTCTCCTTCGGTAGGGCTGACCGTCCCCGGTCGGCCGCAGGCATGGGGTCTGGCTTCGTCTCGCGCAGCGATGACGTGCCTGACCTCATGCCGACGTATCCCGCCAACCGACAACTTCCGCCCCCCTCCTCTTCCGCGGATTGCCTTGGTCTGCCAGACTGCTCTCATTCTGCGCATGCGCCCCCTCGCCTGCCTCCTACTCCTCCCGCTCTCGCTCCTGGCCGAAGGCACGCAGGGCTGGTACCAGCACAACCTCTGGGTCCGGCTCGACGAGCGCTGGAGCGTCGGCAACTACCTCGACCTGCGCGTCGACGACGGTCTGCGCGAGGCGCACACCTGGATCGCCAGCCCGCGCGTGCGGTATGACGTCCGGCCCGACCTCCAGCTGCAGCTCAATGTTTCGTTCCTCGAAGCCGTGAATGCGGACGAGACGGCCCGGGCCGACTGGCTGCGGCTCGAGTTCGAGGTCAACCCGACCTTCCGACTGGCCGAGGATTGGACGCTGTCGTTCCGCGACCGGCTCGAGTGGCGCTGGCGCGACGGTGGCGATGATTATGGATTCCGGATCCGCGTGCGACCACAGCTCGACTGGACGCTCCGGAAGCAGGGCCTGTTCCGGGGACTCTACGCAAGCAACGAAGTCTTCTATGACTTCGACCGCAATCGCTGCACCGAAAACCGCCTCATCCCGCTGGGCGTGACGCTGCGCCCCGGCGAGCGGACGGAACTGCGGCTGTTCTACCTTTGGCGGACCACTCTGGGCGCCCAAGGCTGGCGGGACTACCACGTCCTCGGGGCCCTGGTCTCGATGAATTATTGAGGCAACGGAGCCGAAGTTAATCTCTGGTCGATTGGACGGCATGCGCCTAGGCAGCGGCAGCACCGCGTGCTGCCCTAGCGTCTCCATGAAGGGCTGACCGTCCCCGGTCGGCCGTGTATCTTATCCCGCGGACCAGCAGGGACGCTGGTCCCTACCTAAAGGCATCGAGGTAGGGCTGACCGTCCTCGGTCGGCCGCAGGCATGGGGTCTGGCTTCGTCTCGCGCAGCGATGACGTGCCTGACCTCATGCCGACGTATCCCGCGCTCGCGGACCAGCAGAGACCCCTGGTCCCTGCCTGGAAGCTCAACCGATCACCGCGGACCCGCCGGGCGGACATACCCCGGCAGCTTCACGCGGTAGACAAGGATACGGTTCGGGCTCTCCACGGTCTCCTGGCCGGCCAGCGTGGAGAGGGCGTTGTAGGCCTTGCCCTGCATCGTGCCGGACGAGGTCAGGAAGTCATTATCGTTGCCGATGAGCAGGAAGTAGTCCTCAGGATTGGCCTCGTCGAGACAGGGGACGACAGAGAGGGCCTCCCACTTCTCGGAAAGGGAGTTCGCATCGGCGGCGGGGAGGATGCGGCCGGCGGCCGCGGCGGTGGCGACGCCGCTGGCGCCGAGGGTGTGGAGATTGAGGCCGAACCGGGTGAGCTGGTTGACGTTGAGCAGGTTGACGAAGTCGGTGGTGGTCGCGGCGACCAGTCCGGCGGCGGGCGCCAACGTCGGGCCGCTCCCCGTCACCGCCGGGGCGTACCCGCTCTCGTAAGCCGTGCCGACTAGGTTAGTCGCGTTCGCCGTACTCACCAAGGCGACGCTCTTAAAGACGATCGGGCTGTGGGCGAAGCCGACCGCGGCGTTCGCCGGGTTCGCGTCATAGGCGGCGTTGCCGGAGCCGTTGCCGTTGCCGTCGCGCGTGAGCACGAGGAAGGTGTCGCGGCCGAGGGCCACGAGCTCCGACTGGGCCGCGGTCTTGGTGGCCGCGGCCCAGTCGGAG
>Ga0255103_1000369_pt1 | contig 13239 bp, 8 predicted proteins | sample Law_Cont_RepB_0h_FD_188450 | JGI IMG/M metagenome (GOLD analysis project Ga0255103, IMG submission 188450) | Freshwater microbial communities from St. Lawrence River, New York, United States - Law_Cont_RepB_0h | ecosystem: Environmental > Aquatic > Freshwater > River | place: USA: New York...
GCTGACAGGAGCTCAGGGGTGAGCTCCGGGCGTCCCGCAGCTCTTGCATCCGGCGTGGATGTCAATGCAACGTGTGTGACCCGGAGCGGCGTGCTCATGCGGTCTCCCCCTCAGGGGCAGGGGCTGTGACAGCGGCTTCAGGAGTGGCGGCGCGTGGGGGACGAGGATCCTGACCTTTTTCTTTGTACTTACATTCCTTGGATGCGCATTGGATACCCGTATAGCGCCCGCGGAAGTAAGCATGGTGGAGAACGCCATTACAATCTGGACATTGCCTGTCACTGAGCGGAAGGCCAGAAAGGGTGCACTTACAGGCAGGGTAAGTCCCACATCCATAAAAGATGCCGCGCTTGCTCCCTTTTTCTACGATGTCGCCTTCTTTACACAGCGGACACTTGATGCCAGTACTGACAGGAATGTCTTTCTTGATGTAGCGGCATTTTGGGAACGCGCTACAGCCAACAAAGGTTTTGCCAAACCGGCTGACACGCTCAGAAAGCTGTGCGCTGCATTCAGGACACGGCTCATCCAAAAGTTTTGGAGGAACTGCTGGCTCTGCCTTTGCGACAGCCTTCGATTTCAAGATGTAGTTACATTCTGGATAGCCGCTACAGGCGTAGAACTGGCCAAAGCGTCCGCGTTTCAGAACCAGTTCCTTGTCGCAGTTCGGACAGTTCGGAATGGACTGATCGATTGCGGTTTTGAACTCTTCATGTACGGAGCGCAGGAACTCAACCCAATCACGTTGACCTTCAGCAACTTCATCCAAGCCATTTTCAAGGTTCGCGGTGTATTTGACATCGACAAATTTCGGGAGGTCTGCAACAAGCGTGTCTGTTACCGCGCATCCAATCGGATTTGGATGGAAGCGCTTGTCAACAACTTCGACGTAGTCTGCACGGATTTTTTCCATGATCGATGCGTATGTGCTGGGACGTCCGACCTTGTTTTCTTCGAGTGCCTTGACCAGCGATGCTTCTGTAAAGCGGGGAGGCGGATCGGTAAAGTGCTGCTTCGGGACGAGAGCATGAAGCTTTAGGACTTCACCTTTTTCCATAGGAGGCAAGATACGGCCGTTTTCCGTATCCGCTTTTTCTGCCGCAACATCATCCCGACCTTCTTCGTAGACACGCAGGTGGCCATCAAATTTTCGAACACGCCCGGTCGCGTGGAAAATGGCCGCACCCACTTCGATGTCAACACTCGTCTGGTCGAAGGTGGCCACTGCCATTTGGGATGCAACAAAACGGTTCCAGATAAGCGTGTAGAGCTTTAGTTGGTCAGCTGTCAAGGATGAACTCTTCAGCGAGTCTGGCGTTCGGCGGACATCGGTCGGGCGAATGGCTTCATGGGCATCCTGCGCGGCACCCTTATTCGTATACACATTGGGGCTTGCCGGGAGATACTGCTCACCATAATAGGAGGCGATGAAGCTGCGGGCAGCCACTTGTGCTTCGCCTGCGATACGAGTTGAGTCGGTACGCATATAGGTAATGAGACCCGTGGTGCCATCAGGACCGCCAACATCGATACCTTCGTAGAGGTTCTGTGCAATCCGCATCGTACGCTGCGCGCCATACCCGAGGCGGCGTGCGGCTTCCTGCTGCAGTGTGGATGTAATAAACGGAGCCTTTGCACGCTCCTTCGCTTCTTTGGTCGCGACACTGATCACAGTCCATGCTTTTGTCTGGCAATCTGCGACGACAGCTTCTGCGGTCACCTGATCGAGGTCGTGGTCGCCAAGCTTTGTACCCTTGTACGACTTTAGCTTAGCAGGGAACTGTGGCTTTGTTGGCGATAGCTTGGAAAGGGTTGCGGTTACAGACCAGTATTCAACCGCTACGAATGCCTCAATCGCGCGTTCACGGTCAACAATCAATCGGAGTGCAACAGACTGAACACGGCCTGCATGCGTGGCATTTTTGACCTTGGCCTGAACCTGACTGGACATCCCGTAGCCTTCAAAGCGGTCGATGACACGCCTAGCTTGCTGTGCATTTACACGGTCAACCGTGACTTCGCGGGGAGACTTCAAGGCATCGAGTACAGCTGACTTTGTAATCTCATTGAAAACAATGCGCTTGACCTTGGAGCTTGGTTGGTCGAGGATCTGTGCGACGTGCCATGCGATCGCTTCGCCTTCACGGTCAGGGTCTGAGGCGAGGTAGATCATGTCTACCTTCTTGGCAGCGGCACGAAGCTTTTTGACCGTTTCGAGGCGATCCTTAGTGACTTCATAGGGAACATCGAATGGCGTGTCAATGCTCGTCGGGTTCCAGGACTTCGGCAAGTCACGAATATGACCGACGGATGCTTCCACATCATAATCACTGCCGAGGTATGCCTTGAGGGATTTAGTTTTAGCGGGGGATTCGACAATGATGAGTGACTTTGCCATGTTGGGTCCTGTTGTACAAATGAACTAGCGGGCGATTTTATCGCACTTGACATCCTACCCGTACTGGATGTTCAGGCATACATGTGCCCCTGGTCAAAAAATGAACATAAATCAGAAACAAATTTTTTTGTGTCTCTTTGTTCATGGCGGTTTCCTGCAGGGCAATCGGGACCATGGACAGGAGTTGAAGTAATGCGGGATGAATACGTTAACAGCTGGGATGTTTATACATAATCATTCATCGGCGACGCTGGCCCGATGGCTTTGTCCATGACATGAGTGCCGTGCGAAAAAACAGTCCAGTATTTTTCAAAAAGTGTAGTAATCGAGCCATTTCATACGAAATGTAAATGTGAATACAAAACTCTACTGGCATATGACATCGTTGGATGCTTGGAATTCCATCCAATGTACTGGCTCATTGCTCTGCCGAAACATTCTGCGGCAGTTCGATATCCCACATTTCAATAGAACTCGTTACAGGCCAAAGCAAGCCGCTGCGGGCTTAGATAACTATGTCTTTCTAGGACTTGAATTCGATGCTGGATTTCTCCGATATCGTCTCGAGAGGGGAATACAGATGATGGCCATCGGATTTGACGTAAACATCGTAAGGCTGTCAGGTGCGCGAATCATGAATGGGAATGGACTTAGATACTGCCATCGGGAAAGCCTGATTGGCGGTTCAACCAACGATGGCAATGGTGGCTGGATTTACCCGGATGTTCTTTGCATTCCGAAGGCACTCCCGCTTTACCCTTGGGCGAAGAGTGTCGTTTGCCTAACGTATTCATCGAGTGGCCCGCAGAGATCCCCGATGGAGACATTTGATACATCAACGCTGGTCAGGTGAGTATCGATGTAGTCATCGCCGAGCGAGTCTCGAAGGATGAGCTCGATCCGCCGGTTCATTGTCGCAAAGGAAGTTTTTTCGTTTGAAAGGTGTGATGAATAGAGCGAGTTTGAAATGCGCAAATAGTGGAGGGATGTCTCAGGCCGCTTGTCTGTGAATGAGAAGGCGAGCTGGCTGGCGATACCGCATACGATTCCGGGTTCGTTGACTGATTCAATCGAAAGCATTTCCGTCAATGCTTGGTCAAATCCGAAGATACTTTGTGTAACTTGCAATCTAATCTCTTGATAAACGCAGTATGCATAGTAGTTTGTAGCTGTTCCACGAACTATATGAGATTTTGCATTATTGATGCTCGCAAGAGCTGATACATAGTCACCACGGTCCTCGCAAAGTAACCCATTCACCAAACAAATACCACCTGACTCCAGTCCATTGGACACAAATGCATATTTACTAGATATCGCTTCTGCTACTTCAGTAAACGATTGCGATGGTCGATGAACACCAAGGTAAAGCGCAATACTTATAGCGTGTCCGATGTTATCGGTGAAGTTATGGTCTAAGGCATTTCTGACTCTCTTGGAATCAACTGGTTTAGCTAACAATGCATTCCGAACTTCTTGTGTTATCAACTCGTTATGGGATTGATAATTCTTATCTGTTGTGCTGTTTATTAGGTTTGTAATCGAGTCATAAATGTCAAAAAGTCGCACTATTCCATAGTTGGAGCAGAGTACTGATAACGAATAAGGACTAAGGTTGCCAAGGAAATTGTTTACTACGTAATCTGATGTGTTTTGGAGTACATGTTTTGCCTTAGCTATGTTTGCTTTTGAAATTGCTCTATTAAATCCAACTATGAAAGCACTCATTTCCATTGTCGTAGTGATAGTCATTACTGTTTCAGTAATTTCCTTATGAGCGTTCTCGATGACTGTCGACGATAGCAATCCAATCCGAATCATCTTACGTAACACAGTTCGACAGCTAGTCGGTTGCGTACTACGGACAAACTCGCCCACCAAGCTCCAAACAACAATCTTTCCATCCTCTAACAGGCGGACCATCCCTGAATCACAGATTTCCTTGACCGCGACATCCGTTCGTAAGGCAAGCACATCAATGATCTTTTCCTTGGACAGCGGTTCACCGTAAAGCGCAAGAAGTCTCAACACCTCCTTGCCATCATGAGACAGCACCTTCACCGATGCGCGAATCGTGTCACTGAAGACCACACCATCGCGCGAACGCTCTGCAGCAGCCTGCAGCAGATGGGACCTGTCCTTGGACAGACGGACAATGAGCTGCTGAATCGTCATCGCAGACAACCAAGATGCAACAACCTCGATCATAAATGGCAACGGATCGATGTACGTAAACAAGGTGCGAAGGTAGGCGATTGTCGATGTTGTTTCCGACAGCGATGTAACGGCTGCTGGCATCAACGAGAACAGCATCTGCACCGCTTGCGTTTTCAAACACGCTTCATCCGACATCGATGACAACGGAGCAATCAATGTCGATATTGGGACAAACGCCCAGCCGACAGGTATGTCAGCGGACCGTGTCGTAACGATGATCGTAACATCGCCATGGGTGTTGAGAAAATCTACAACGGTCGTGGACCATTGAGGATTCGTCAAAAGAAACGAATCAAACAAAATGGTGCCCCGCAAACATGTTTTATTTTCAGGATCCGACAGTCGGGATGCACATGCTGTCAGCTGTGCAAGCAGATCCTCAACTGAGCTAACCTTGGAGCCATCCAGCCAGGTCATCCGGCCATCATGCTGATGTTGAAGCCAGTACTCGTAAACCATCCGAGTTTTCCCCGAGCCGGGCGGACCGGACACGGCTATACATCGACTGAGTCCACTCGTCACATGTCCGTGAAGATCGCTATATTCGCTGTATCTGGGGATATATGTGTTTTCATAGGGACCGACTGGCGGTTTATCGACACTTTCCGCCGTCTTGAGAGGAGTCGATAGTACTTCCGTCATCCGATCTCGCAGGCGCGGAGGCAGTGCGAGCATGATGGTTTTCTCTAGCCGGGCCGTCGGTCTGTCACCAATCCTTGCTTCCATCTCACGAATCAGGTTTAAAACCGTTTTCTCAATGAGCAACGGACGGTCCATTTGGGCATAAATGCCAAACAGCATCACGTAGAGTTCTTCCTGCATCGGGTCGATGGAAAGGGCCCTCTGGAGGATGTCAACTGCTGTTACAAAATCGCCTGTTCGCTTGAGATCTTTGCTCACGCAGCCAAGATAGTGAACATTCCTCTCCTGATATCGACTCCGTATTTGGCCAAAGAATGGGTAATCGAACTCGGGGAGCAGGTCTCCGCCGTATAGCCTGACAAGCTCAATCGATGCCGTGCGCTTCTCTGAACCGGAGGTTGCCTCAACACGGTCCAGAAGTGCCCCATAGTTGAGGGCTATGCAGGGAATGGAACCAATATCGATGCTGACATTAAATCTGTCAGTTGTAAGCTTAGGCGCGTCCGGAAACGCAGAGAGCATCGATTTTAGGCGACTTAATGTGACGCGAAGCTGATTTTGGCCATCTTCAGGTTTTGCATCGGGCCAGAACGCTTCCACGATATCAGCCCGCCGAACATCACGGCCATGTAATACCAAATACCAAGCCAATGCTTGACAAAGACGCGTTGGAAATTTGACACTACTACCGTTGTAGCACCAGCTGCTGTCACCTAGACCCAGGAGTCTCCAGCCCACTGACAAGGCTTGTTGGTCGTTTCCATCCATTGCTTCCACATCACCGTACTTGTACGCATTACGCAATACATAATTTTGTCAACACGTTAGCTGAGCCATCCACCACCAGTCCACTATGTGAAATTGACCAAACGATAACTGATAGCAAACAACCACCGATTGTGTGACGCCGATAGAAAGGTGGCGGGTTATGCGTACTCGAGTGGTAGCTCGCATGGAAAGCATTTACGTAGCTTGCTGATCGCACGCTCATGAAGCTTACGCACGGATGGCGACGAGACACCAAGGACATCTGCAATCTCTGCATGACTCTTGCCCGCGATGCGCGAAGCGACAACCGTGCGCTCACGGTCATTCAGGAGCGAGAGGAGATTGTCCACGCAGAAGTTTTCATCTGCAGAGGCAGATTCAGACGCAACAGACTCGGCATACACGGTCAAAACCTCATCGGAGTTGGCTACTTTGCAAACCAGACCCCGACTGGCAGCATGGCGATGCCGATCAATCAGGATGTTAGCCACGATTCGCTTTATGTATGCAGGATGTGGATCCAAAATGGTTGGCGAAGCGATGAGCTTAATCAATGTATCCTGGGTCACATCCTCGCGGTCTTCGTTCGTAAGCCCTACATGAACCGCTGCAATACTCCAGACGATACCAACAATCCTTTGGCGCAAGGCAAGGGCAGCGTTAGAACGCACGGCTGCAGATGCACCGCTTCTCGCACGTGACAACAGCTCTGCGTTTGTATAGCGCTTCTGTGGTGCAACGCTCGCAGCGGATGTAATTCCTGCGAGCCGCGTTTGCATCGATGCCGAAATAACCCCGTTGTTATTCATTATCATCGCGATTAACCCTTAGACCCTGGAGGCGGCGGTGGTGGCGCTCCTGGACCACTCAAATCCGCAAAAGCGACGCGGGACATCAGTGCCATAAGGCATATCAATATAGAAACGGCGACAATGCGCGAACCTGATCGAATTCTGTTCATCATTTACTCCATCGTAAATCAAAGGCATTCAAACCGGTGTACTTAGCCAAGTATACGTCCTTTACATCGCCTTGCGTTCCAAGACCAGCCGTATTCCAAAGAGCAAAAGCATCTTCTTCTTTACCAAGCATCAGCAAAACATTACACCAAGGATAGTAAAGCTCCGGACGCATGTCTCCATCGGATTCGTGGGATTTTCGATACCACTCGGCTGATGCAAGGAGAACGTCGATATCCTGCGTGTATAGGTATTCCTGGTACAGCGTGTAGGCAAGGTTTTGGAGCAGAATTCCCATACAACGGTGCGTGACACCATCTTCACCAACTGGCAGCTCAACCAAGGCCTGCCACAGCTGCACAGCACTTTGGATCGAGTCAGGGGTTCCCATCGATGTCCACGCGAGGGCAAGTCCAACCCATGCCTGGAGGTATCCGGGATCCAACGATGTCGCGACTTCATAGTTTCTCGCCGCCGCAGTCGCATCGACAGAATCGTACAGGGAAGCGTGCGCGCGACGGTAGGCATCCACCGCTGCTGGGACTGCACTATGCGCAGGCCAAATGCCATCTTCCGTGCGCTGGCCAATCAAGTGTGTGCGAACGCGTTCATGGACACCAGCATGTACAAACCGATCAGCATTTGGGATGCCATCCGTCAATGCGTGGATCGGAAAACCAAGCGGGTCGTTGTACATTGTCACAATTGATGTATACGAAACGCATCAGCCAAATGTGACACGACATAACGATACAATTTGCCATGCTTGCAAAACGGGTTATTCCCTGTCTCGATGTCAAGGACGGTCGAGTCGTTAAAGGCGTCCAATTTCTGGGGCTAAAAGATGCCGGAGATCCGGTGGAGCTGGCGGCAACCTATGACCGCCAAGGCGCCGATGAGCTTACATTTCTAGACATTACTGCCAGCGCTGAGAACCGTGGCCTTATCTTCGATATCGCTGCCCGCGTCGCTGAACAAGTGTTTATTCCCTTTACTGTTGGTGGCGGAATCTCCACACTTGAAGACATCCGGCGTATCCTCTCCGTCGGCGCCGACAAAGTCAGCATTAATTCCGCCGCCGTTCGTAACCCCGAACTTATTCGACAAGGTGCTGAGCGTTTTGGCAGCCAATGCATCGTCGTTGCCATTGACCCGATGAAAACCGGTAACACCCCAAGCGGCTGGGAAGTGCACACGCATGGTGGTCGGACGCCAACTGGAATCGATGCCCTTGTCTGGGCAGAGACCGTAGCGGACCTTGGTGCGGGCGAGATTTTACTGACATCGATGGACCGTGATGGCACTCGGGATGGCTATGACATTCCTCTGCTGAAGGCGGTGACAAGTGTTGTCCCAATTCCTGTGATTGCAAGTGGAGGTGCCGGGACCCCCGAGCACCTGGTCGATGGCATCCGCTACGGAAATGCCGATGCTGTCCTCCTCGCATCCTTGCTGCACTACGGCGAATACACGGTTGACAGCTTGAAGGACACCATGGAACGCTGCGGCATTCCGGTACGAAGGTTGGTAAAGAATGGTTGATGCAAGTGCGTTGATAGCCACTCTGCGCTTTGATGAAAATGGCTTGGTCCCAGCGATTGTGCAAGATGCCGAAACACATCAGGTGCTGATGTTGGGTTTCATGAACAGCGATGCCGTTCGCCGAACATTCGATGAGAATCGTGTCTGTTTCTGGAGTCGCTCCCGCCAGAAATTTTGGATAAAGGGAGAAACAAGCGGGATGACGCTGACGGTGAAGTCTGTCGCGGTCAACTGCGAAATGAACTCATTACTCGTTACCGCCATCCCGGCAGGGCCAACATGCCACACTGGACACACATCGTGTTATTACCGGCAAGCCATCGGTGCAGAGTGGACTGAAACGCAGCCCGTCATTATTTCTGCTGATGAGCTCTACAAGAAGTAGCTTTCTCCTAAAACTGGCGATGCTTTTGCGCTGGTAACAACAAATATCAGCAGGAACAAATGCGGCCCTGAGGGAACATCACCTTATGCCGCATTTGAAACTTGCAACGGTGGTGTTGCCATGCCTCTTGGCCGCTGGTCTTACCTTGGCTTCCACAGCCGCAGATGTAAAAGTCCCAAAGACGTCTACTGTCATTGGGTTTAACAAAGACATCCGACCAATCCTCGCTGATAACTGCATCACCTGTCATGGTCCCGACAGTGCCGCTCGTCAGGCAAATCTTAGGCTTGATCGTCTCGATGGGCTTGTCGCGAAGCGTATCCTTGTTCCTGGGAATCCGGGTGCAAGCAAGCTGATGCAGCGCATCAATGCGCATGGTGTGCTTCAGATGCCTCCTGCCAGCAGTCAGCGTGTGATCTCCCGCGAACAAAAGGCCAAGCTCGCGGATTGGATACGCGCTGGGGCAAACTACGAGCCGCACTGGGCCTATCAACCAATTCAGAATCCTAAACCACCCAAGGGTGCGGGAAATCCGATTGACGTCTATATCAATAGTGAGATTGCCAAGCGGAAATTGGTCAAATCGGTCGCAGCATCTAAAGGTGAATGGTTGCGGAGGGTCACTCTTGACCTGACAGGCTTGCCACCATCCGATGCCGAAGTGAATGCATTCATTGCTGATTCATCCCCGAAAGCGAAAGCAAGCGTCGTCGACCGCCTCCTAGCTAGTCCGGCCTTTGGCGAACATACCGCTGTTGCTTGGCTTGATATTGCCCGCTACGGTGACTCTTACGGGTATCAATCCGATCAGCTTTCACCTACCTGGCCATTCCGGGATTGGGTTGTACGTGCCTTCAACGCAAATATGCCCTACGACCAGTTCATCATCAACCAAATTGCAGGCGACTTGCGCCCGGATGCCACCGTTGAAACAAAACTTGGGACGACATTTCAACGCCTCCATAGAATGACGAACGAAGGTGGTTCGGTCGCAGAGGAATGGCGGATGGAAGGTGTGGCTGACCGAGTCAGAACCACGACTACCGCGTTTCTTGGCTTGACGTTCGAGTGTGCGCGCTGCCACGACCATAAATTTGATCCGATCAAGCAGCGGGACTTCTACGCAATGGCATCCTTTGTCAACAATGTAGATGAATACGGCCTCTATAACCAGAGCGATATCGTTCCAACCCCATCTCTTCTGATTCCAACTTTGGAACAGGAGCGTGCAATCGATCGCGCACAGAAACGCGTTTCTGCTCTAGAGGGATTGCTTAGCGAACGGCAAATGGCCCAGCAAGCAGGAAACCGCACTCTCATTCCAGGACGTCCCGGACTCACGGCGCGCTATCGCCTAGATGAACGAAATGGCACATCGCTCCCCAACTCAGCTCCGGGCTTTACCGAGGCGGCAACCGCACCGCTGGGCTTAACGAGTACAAAGGGTTTCAAAGGCGATGCACTTCAGCTGAACGGTGACAACGCCTTGTCGCTCGGTGGCTCCGCACGGATTGCCCGTCACGTACCGCATACCGTCGGGATGTGGATATTCGATGAACGTGTGGATGATGAACAGATGGTCGTCTTCCATGGAAGTGCGGGCACCGATGTGGGATTTCATGGCGGCGATGTAACAATCAAGGCTGGCCGTGTTACGGCTCGGATGTATCGGCACTGGCCGGGGAACGCAATCGCAGTCGAGACGAAGCACCGTATTCGGGCGAAAGAGTGGACCCATCTGACAGTCACCTATGATGGCTCCAGCAAGGCTGCCGGCTATAGGATTTACATTAACGGCATCCCTCAGGAGACCAACATCGTTCGCGACCACATCTGGAAGGGGACTGGCACGCATCCCATCAATGTTGGAGAGCGCTTCCGTGAACGTGGCTTCCGCGGCGGAAAAGTGGATGAGATTGAGATCTACAACCGAGCACTGACGGCATCAGAAGTTTCTTGGATGTCACGGGGGATAGCAGCGGAGACTCCACGTACGCTGAATGAAATCGCTCCGAAGGATGTTGCCGCATATCTAGCAGCACAAGATGTGTCACTGGATGCCATGCGGAAAGAGCTTCAGGATGCACGATTTGCGGTGGCCGCTGCAGAGGATAGCGTCCGTGAAGTCTTGGCGATGGAAGAGATGCCTGGCGTTCGGCCCACGTATGTACTCGCCAGAGGTGCATACGATGCACCAAAGACAGCGGACCAGCTCGTTGGTCGCACGGTACCGGCGTTCTTGTCTCCAATGCGTGCATCGAAGCCAAACCGCTTTGACTTAGCCAAATGGATGGTCAGCAAAGACAATCCTCTCGCCGCAAGGGTTGCGGTTAACCGTTTCTGGATGCAGCTGTTTGGCAGAGGGATTGTTGAAACGGCAGAAGACTTTGGCGTGCAGGGAAGCCGCCCGACGCATCCAGAGCTGTTGGACTGGCTCGCCAGCGACTTTCGGGATCACAACTGGGATGTCAAGCGTTTGCTAAAAATGATTGCGCTCTCAGATGCATACGGACGTACATCGAATGTGTCGAAACTCCAGCGTCAGCTCGATCCTGAAAACAAGTTCTTTGCCCGTGGGCCAAGCGGACGTCTTTCCGCCGAGCAAATACGAGATGTGGCACTTTCAGTCGCTGGGCTGTTGGATCGCAAAATGGGCGGTCCGCCTGTCAGTCCATACCAACCTGGTGATCTATGGCGCGAAACAAACTCGATGAGCCCGGCCTATCGCGAGAGTGTTGGAACCGACTTATACCGTCGGTCAATTTATTCGGTGTGGAAGCGCACATCCCCGATGGTCAACATGATTGCCTTCGATGCTGCTACGCGCGAAGTGTGTACTGCCAGACGACCAAGCACGAGCACTCCTTTGCAGGCATTCGTGCTCATGAACGATGTGCAGTTTGCTGAGGCCGCGCGCGTGTTTGCTGAAAATGTCCTTTCGCTGTCAGGAGTTGATGGGGACAACCGTAACCGTCTTAATCAGATGTTTAAAACGGCTACGGGCCGGCAAGCAGATGCAATCGAACTCAAAGCACTGAACAATTTACTTGATGACCAGCTGAAGTACTTTGCGAGTAAGCCCGATGATGCCAAGCTTGTGGCGGCAGTCGGCAAGCATCCAATAAAGGCGAATATCGGGAGAGACATCGTGGCTGCATGGACGATGGTGGCTCAGGCAGTCCTTAACTCGGATGCTTGCGTTTGGAAGAGGTAGGGATATGACTGAATTTGATCCATTGCAGATGACGAGACGTCACTTTTTAGGAAGCGCATCCCTTGGTTTGGGAGCACTTGGTCTGGCTGAATCAGGAGTACAGGCGGCTGGGATTCCTCGAAAGGCTGCCAAGGCCAAACGTGTGATCTATCTCTTTCAGAGTGGTGGTCCGGCACATATCGACTTGTACGATGAGAAGCCATTACTCCGTAAAGAGCATGGAAACCAGCTGCCATCATCGGTGATCGGACGGCAGCGTCTAACGGCGATGAGCGGAAATCAAGCCAGTCTGCCGATGGCAGGGAGTGCCTTTGACTTTGCCGACTACGGCAAGTCCAAAATGCGTATGAGCAGCTTACTGCCGAATATTGGCGGTATTGCAGATGACATTTGTCTGGTGCGTAGCATGTGGACTGAGGCCATCAATCACGATCCTGCGATGACATTTTTTCAGACAGGGTCACAGATTGCAGGACGTCCATCGATGGGAGCTTGGGTTGGGTATGGCCTGGGTTCGATGAACAAAGACCTGCCTGGGTTTGTAGTTCTTGTGACAAAAGGTCAGGGTGACCAGCCGCTGTATGCACGATTGTGGGGGAGTGGATTCCTTGATTCCAGATACCAGGGAGTTCCATTTCGCGCTGGTAAAGACCCCGTTTTGTATCTGAAGAATCCAGAGGGTGTCTCTCCAACATCCCGCCGGAATGTCCTCGACACTCTGGGGGTCCTTCAACGGCAGCAGAGTAAGCTTTCGAGTGATCCTGAGGTTGATGCCCGTCTCGCGCAATACGAGCTGGCATTCAGGATGCAGACCAGCGTTCCTGAAGTGACCGATCTGTCATCCGAGCCTGCTGAAACATTTGAACTGTATGGTGAGGATGCCCGAACGCCAGGCACATTTGCGGCGAACTGTGTTCTAGCCCGTCGTCTCGCAGAGAAAGGTGTTCGGTTTATTCAGCTCTACCATCAGGGCTGGGACCATCATGGAGACCTTCCTGGAAATGCCCGGTACCAGGCTAAACTTACGGATAAGGCAAGTGCTGCCCTGATTATTGACTTGAAGCGTCGTGGTCTCCTCGATGACACACTGGTTATTTGGGGCGGTGAGTTTGGA
>Ga0255103_1000414_pt1 | contig 12427 bp, 10 predicted proteins | sample Law_Cont_RepB_0h_FD_188450 | JGI IMG/M metagenome (GOLD analysis project Ga0255103, IMG submission 188450) | Freshwater microbial communities from St. Lawrence River, New York, United States - Law_Cont_RepB_0h | ecosystem: Environmental > Aquatic > Freshwater > River | place: USA: New York...
GATCGCGCGAACGGCGGATATACCAATTCGTCAAAACATCTAAGAAGTCGCGGACGCCCGAACATGCCGAGAAAAGATCGTAGGCATCAAGGTCGTGAGTAACACGTTCAACCATCTGGGCCGATTTAGCCAAAATGTAGCGGTCAAGAATGTTCGTTGAGTCAGTGCGGAATGTCCCTGAAACACCTTCAGCATTGGCGTACAAACTCAAGAAATACCACGAGTTCCACATTGGCAAAAGAACTTGCCGAACCGTCTCGCGAATACCCGCTTCGGTCACCGAGAAATCGGACCCACGCAAGATTGCCGACGACAACAAGTACCAACGCATTGCGTCAGCGCCGTACGTGTCAAAGACAACCATCGGATCTGGATAGTTGCGCAGACTCTTAGACATTTTCTGTCCGTCATCACCAAGCACAATTCCGTGACTGACACAGGTTGAAAATGCCGGACGATCAAACAACGCCGTCGCCAGAACATGCAACGTATAGAACCACCCGCGCGTTTGACCGATGTACTCGACGATGAAGTCACCTGGATAATGCTGTTCAAACCACGTCGTATTCTCGAATGGATAATGCACTTGAGCGAATGGCATTGAACCACTTTCGAACCAGCAGTCAAGAACTTCTGGAACGCGACGCATCATTGATTTGCCGGTTGGGTCGTCCGGATTGGGGCGAACTAAATCATCAACAGCGGGACGATGGAGATCGGTGACAACAACACCGAAGTCGCGTTCTATTTCGGCGAGGCTTCCGTAGACATCAAGTCGCGGATAGGTCGGGTCGTCGCTCTTCCAGACCGGAATTGGCGATCCCCAAAATCGATTACGACTAATTGACCAGTCGCGGGCATTGGCTAACCATTTGCCGAATGAACCCTCTTTCAGATGCTCGGGAACCCAAGTGATTTGTTGGTTCAATTCGAGCATGCGCTCTTTTACCGCAGTGACTTCAACAAACCACGACGAAATCGCGCGATAAACCAAGGGCTCGGCACAGCGCCAGCAGTGCGGGTATGAGTGGTCGTAACTGTCATGACGAAGCACAACACCGTCTTGCTTGAGGTGTTTGATGACTAATGGATTCGCTTCAAACACGTGCGTTCCGGCCCAATCGGAAACATCAGCGGTGTAACAACCATGGCTGTCCATCGGACAAATGGTTTCAATTCCGGCGGCGAGACAAGCGATTTGGTCGTCCTCGCCAAAGCCGGGAGCCATGTGCACTACACCTGTTCCATCTTCGGTCGTCACGAACTCGGCTCCGAGAATTTGAAAAGCTGCGGGCGTATCGGCGAAGTAGTTGAACAGCGGCGTGTATGTTCGACCGATTAATTCTGAACCCCTCAAGGTTCCGACTCGTACTGCTTCACCGAGTTCGCGTTCATACGAAGCCAAACGAGCTTCGGCAAGGATCAGCTTTTCACCATTCAACTCGACGACTGCGTAATCGATCTCGGGGTTGACCGCCAACGCTAAGTTTGAAGGCAATGTCCATGGCGTTGTCGTCCAAGCCAAAATCTTTTCACCCGTCGCCAACGAGAACTTCACGGTTAATGCTGGATCTTGACGATCGCGATAAACATCATCCATTCGGGTTTCGGTATTGCTCAACGGAGTTTCACAACGCCAGCAATACGCCAAGACTCGGAAGCCTTCGTAGATCAAACCCTTGTCATGCAAAGTCTTGAAAGCCCACATGACACTTTCCATATAGGGAAGATCAAGTGTCTTGTAATCATTTTCAAAGTCAACCCAACGCGCTTGTCGGTTGACGTAGCGTTCCCATTCGTTGGTGTAACGCAACACACTCGTGCGGCAATAGTCGTTGAACTTTTCAATACCGAATTCAGTGACTTCAGGGTGACCAGAGATGCCTAATTGTTTTTCGGCTTCAACTTCAGCGGGCAATCCGTGACAGTCCCAACCAAAACGACGATCGACGCGTTGGCCCTTCATTGTGCGGTAACGCGGAATCGCATCTTTCACGAAACCGGTTAACAAGTGTCCGTAGTGCGGCAGACCGTTGGCAAATGGTGGACCGTCATAGAAAACGAATTCATTTGAGCCATCTGAACCTGCAGAGCGCTGATTAACCGACTCTTCAAAAGTCTGGTCGGTCTTCCATCGTTCGAGAACCACTGCTTCAATAGCCGGGAATGACGGCTGAGATTCAACGGGTGGGTAGCGGCGCTCGGTCATGTTCGGTCAGTCTCAATCAACAAATCAACGATTGACCAAGGATATCGGCACTACGCCAATGCGTTACCGAGTATCTGCAACACGATCAGAAGGAGCATCGGTGACAAATCAAGGCCGCCCATAGATGGCAACGTACGACGAATGGGCGCCAATACTGGTTCGGTCATCTTGTACAACCACATTTGTACTGAGGCCATGGGGCTCCGTGACGAGGACGGTGGAAACCAAGACATGACAACGCGCAACAAAAGCACGACGGTATACAGGTTGATCAAAGCCCCGAGAATATTCATACTCAGTATTCGGGATTCACGGGTCGAGTATCAGGCTTGAGCAGATACACCCCACGCGCAACTTTTTCAATCTTGCCGTGCAAGGCGTAACACAAGCCACTCGAAAAGTCGATCATGCGACGAGCAACTTCGTCATCGCAACCTTCAGTATTCAAAATCACGGCATAACCATCACGAAAACGATTGGCTACTTCTTGAATGTCATTAAATCGAATGGCCTTGACGGTGTGAGTTTCGCCTTGGGTTGATCCGCCCAATGTGCGAACCGACGAACCCTGACGTGCCGAAATCGGACGGGGCTGCACCGATGAATCGTCAAACTGAGGACGGCGTGGTGTCGGCACCGGATCGGTGTCGCGCGGTGTGACCTGTCGTGCGACCGGACGCGAATCGTCAAACCCACCGCGGGGATCGGCCGTGCGTGAAACGCCGCCCGAACGATCGACCGCATCATGGTCGTCGTAGTCGTCGTACGCATCGTCCTCGCCGAGGCCGAGATAATCCATCGCTCGTCTAAAAATTGACATCACCGAAAGAATAGTCGCTATTTATCGGTCATGGGTGGACGGTCTCCGAAGATCGCCGAACCCACTCGAACCATGGTTGACCCACACTCAATCGCTAGTTCGAGATCGGCGGTCATACCCATCGAGACCTCACGCAACCCCAACTCATCAGCCCGTTGGACTGTCGCCCGAAAAGCTCGGCGAGCGACAGCGATGTCTCCATCAGTAGGCCCAACCGTCATCAAACCTACGACTGTCAAACCTTGATCTTGACTGTGTTGGAATAGTCCCGTGAGGGCGTTCATTTCGCAGCCACCCTTGTCGGGCTCACCTGTGGCGTTGACCTGCAACATGATTCGTGCATTGGGCGATCTGTGAGCAATTTCATCAATAATTGACTCGCGATCGACTGATTGCCAAACATCGACGATGCCAGCGAGAGAACGAACCTTGTTCGATTGCAGTCGGCCAATGAAATGCACCTCTGGCCGGCGCCCCTGATCAACACCTGGCCACTTTTCGAGCAAATCTTGGGCGTAATTCTCGCCGATCAATGAACAGCCAGCTGCAACGACAGCATTCACAGCATCTGCCGAAAAGGTTTTTGTGACTGCAACAACCCGAACATCATCACCGCCACATTCGCGCACTCGCCGCACAATCGCCTCGTAATTCTCGCGAATTCGTTGCGCCTCGCTTGATACTGCATCAGATGTCGTCATGAAGCTCTCCAAACACCAACGACGTGCCGTTCGCGTTCTCCACGAACCCGATGAGAAAAGTATTTGTCCGACAAACAACCCGTACATTCTCCGGATTCAAGTAGTGGAACTTTCTTTGCCCTAAAAAACTGACGTATACATGCGGCGACATCGAGTGCCGGTCTCCCCTGGCGATCACACCCACGGGCTGTTTCTCCGAATTGATCGACCATAGTTTCTAAGTCTCGCTCACCAAATTCATAACAGCATTGCTGGATATGCGGACCGACAAACCCTTCGATCACCTGGTCGCCGTGTTCGGACATTAAAGCCACTGCCGAATCCAACACTCCATCGCGCAAACCCTTCCACCCCGCATGCGCTGCAACAATGGAATGATTCCCAATCAGAACGACGGGAGCGCAGTCACCAACCCAAACTCCGAGCACAACACCATTTTCCGCAGTGCCGAGGACGTCGCCCGTTTCGCCATCGAATTCTCCGGGACTGTTCACCCACAATGAAGAGAGTCCGTGAACTTCGCTCAGTTGCGTCCACGGCAAATCAACCAATTTTCGGCGACGAGGTGTCAATAGATCTGGCAGAACAACGTCCCTGTTGAAATCACCATCGGCACGATGTGAAACCACAAAGTTGACCGCTGGATTCTTGGAAAGTTGAAAAGTGGCGGGCATCAGGCCCGCAATCTCACTTCAGGAACGACGGGACATCAAAATCGTCATCGCCGTCGTCACTTGACAAGGGGTCCGACGCGAAGATGTCCTTCGCTGGAGCTGGGGTACGAGCAGTTCCACCTGTTTGATTGGAGCGAGCCGCGGGACGTCCTGTTGGACGAACTTGCGGAGCCCCTTCCCAACGATCAAAACCTGCAGCGATAACAGTGACGCGAACTTCGTCGCCCATGTCGTCGTTGATGACCGTACCGAAAATGATGTTGGCGTCTTGGTGAGCGATGCCATGAATGATTTCGGCAGCTTCGTTCATTTCCATCAAAGTCATGGACGAGGGTCCAGTCACGTTGAGCAACACGCCACGAGCACCTTCAATTGATGCTTCGAGCAAATTGCTTGAAAGTGCCTTCAAAGCTGCATCGCGAGCACGACTGTCGCCACTTGCTGAACCAATTCCCATCAACGCTGAACCGGCGTTCTGCAATGTCATCTTGACGTCAGCAAAGTCGGTGTTGATCAAACCAGGGTTGGTAATCAATTCGGAAATTCCTGAGACACCGCTGTACAGAACCTCGTCGGCGCGAGCAAACGCTTCCATCACTGTGTCGCGAGCGTCTACCACTGACAAGAGGCGATCGTTCGGAACAACAATGAGGGTGTCGACTTTTTCTTTGAGCTTGGCGATACCTGCATCAGCTTGCACGGCACGACGACGTCCTTCAAATGAGAACGGTCGAGTCACAATGCCGATAGTGAGTGCACCTAAAGCTTTAGCGATTTCAGCAACAACAGGAGCCGCACCAGTTCCGGTACCTCCGCCTTCGCCGGCTGCGATGAAAACCATGTCTGCACCTTTGAGCGCATCTTCGATTTCATCGCGATGGGCTTCAGCAGCTTGACGACCTACTTCGGGATCGCTACCTGCTCCTAGACCTCGGGTCAGTTCACGACCGACGTCGAGTTTCAACTCGGCGTCGCTCGTCATTAAAGCCTGGATATCGGTGTTGATCGCAATAAATTCGACCCCACGCAGATTTCGCTCGATCATTCGGTTAATTGCGTTGACGCCACCGCCACCGACGCCAACAACCTTGATCTGGCAGATGTAATTGTTTTGTCCACCAACCATGTCGGGAGACTCCTCCGCTTTCGGGTGTCGGCAAGCCGACGTTGAGTTGAAAATTACTAGGAATTCGTTGTTCAGTCTCGCACTTCCAAATCTCTAATGGGGGGATACCCCGTCCATTAGGTCATCAGAAGCCCTGCTCACAGTCAACGAACACTCGGCTGGCCGCTGGAAACATCAATGATGGCGTACCGGCGAGACCCCTGGCGCTTGATCTCATTGACGACCCCCACCAATTTGACCTGAAAATCATCGGGTCGCCCGAAGAGAACTTCCACATCATTGGTCAGAGCTAGCGAAACCTCACCTTCGGGGCTGACTGTCACTGTCAGCAAGCGAGCTCGCAATTCGGAAGGCAGAGCGTTGATCAACTCGGCGGCACCCAAAAAGGGCTGTTCAGTATTTTGCCCTGCCGAAAGGTTCGGTCCAGTTCCGATAATCGGAGTGAAATCGACGGGGTCGCCTTCAATGACATCGAGCACCCGACCATCTCGATCAATCACTCGATTGAACCCATCGACAGAACGAAAAAAAGCAATCGGGCTGCGTTCGACAACTTCGATTGTCACGCGACTTGGCAAGTGCATCGACACGCGCGCTTGACGCACCCAAGGAATCATCAAGAGTTTGTTTTCGGCAGCATCGAGGTCGACAGTAAGAATTGGCTCGCCATCAATGCTGTCCACGATTGAGGCAATGAGTTCAGGATTGGCGTACACCACACCTTCAACATCAACTTTTCGCACCGACAACAGCGGACTCGTCAATAACAACAGAACGATGATGACTGCAGCAACAGCCAACCCAAGAACTGAGAACCAACGAAGTCGACGTCGACCTTCTTCGCGACGAACGGCAATACGACGTAACCGAAAGCGAGAAGCCCCATTATCCGAAGGATTTCGCGAAGGTTTTTTATCAACGACTTCAGAATCGTCAGAAATCACGACTCGCTTTTTGCCCGAGCTATCAACTTTTGTTTGTGGGACCTTCTTTGCAGTCACCAATGCTTCTGAGTCGTCAAAATTATTTGGACGAAGCTTTTCAAGAAGATCTTTGAAAAACGAAAATCTGTCGCTCATGCCGTCTCCTGCTTTGACTCGATTAACCGAACTTCTGAACGAAGGTCGTACCCGCACTCCTGCTGCACAACTTTCTTAACATGATCCATGACAGCGATGACATCGCTAGCACGACCACCAGGATCGGCTTGAATAAAATTGGCATGCTTCATTGAAACCTCTGCGGTTCCAATGCGGAATCCTCGGAGCCCACATCGATCAATGAGTTCACCAGCCGCAACCTCTCCAGGCACCGGATTGACAAAAACTGATCCTGCGTTTTGGCCACCAGGCTGATTCTCGCGTCGCCATTTGACGATTTCATCAATGACTTCTAGAGCGTCACTGCTGTCGCCCCATACCAATTCAAAAACGGCATCAATGACTACAGCATCATCGGGAAGGGATGATCCTCGAAAGCGCAGGCCGAGGTCAGACGTTTCGATCTCATGTAGTTCGCCAGTGCGAGATGAAAAAATGCGTGTACTCACCAAAGAACCGGCAATATCTGATCCGTGCCCACCTGCATTCATTTTGATTGCGCCACCGATTGTTCCGGGGACTCCGACCGCCCATTCAAAGCCACGTAACCCAACTGCAGCAGTACGTCGTGCCAAGACTGGCAAGGCCACCCCAGAACCAGCAATCACTCTGCTGTTCTCTGATGAAGTCGGCACATCAACATGCTGCGCGAACTCCCCCAACTGGACCACGACACCTTCAAATTCTGCATCACAAAAAAGACTGTTGCTACCTCGCCCAATCATGACCATTTCAACGGATAATTCTTGACATACAGCCGAAACTTTTTGCAATGTCGACATTTCATCGGCCCGACAGAACAACGCAGCATTTCCTCCAACTTTGTACGTCGTGAGGGACGCAACTGGGAAATGCCGTTGCGCAAGGTCGCCAAGCGCGTCTGCTGCTTTCTCCAATTTCGTCTTCATGAACGCGTTACACCAGAGCGAACATCGAGCAACTCTCGCGGTAGCGATTCAATATCGCCACAACCCATTGAGATGCAAACGTCTCCCGGACGCAGTATTTGATTGACGAACTGAGCCAAAGACGTACGCTCTTCATGCCAATGAACTTGGCTGTTCACTTGAGCACGGGTGACCGCATCAACGACTAGATGACCGGTAACGCCTTCAATCTTTTGCGTGCCAGATGCATAGATATCCGTAATTACTACGACATCTGCATCGACAAATGCCATCGCGTACTCATCTGACATCACGGCCATGCGGTTGTACCGGTTGGGCTGAAACACAGCTACGACTCGACCCCAACAGTCATCGCTGGTTTTCGCGGCCGACATCACGGCTGAAATTTCGCGCGGCAAGTGGGCGTAATCGTCCACGAAAGTAACGCCATCTGACGATCCAATAATTTCAAATCGACGCCCAACACCACCGAACGTGGCAACTGCATTGATCGCTACCTGAGGTTCGACACCGCACTTCATAGCCATTGCAATAGCTGCCGTAACGTTCAAGACATTGTGATGGCCACGTAGCGACATACGAACGCTCAACTCCTCATTCGCTGAGTTCGCAGTGCTTGTGGTTATTGAAAACGTTGTTTCACCATTCTTCGCATCAACCGAATGACACCGAAAGTCGGCGTGACTCGCGAATCCATAGGTGACGGTGTGGCTAGTTTTTTCAAAGCCAGCAATAATCGGATCATCGACACAAACAACTACTGGACCATTGATTCCCTGCAAGTACTTCTGAAATCCATCAGCGATTCCCTGAAGGTCCCCGTACTGATCAAGATGGTCTGAGTCAACATTTGTGAGGATTGAACCAGCCAAAGGCAGTTCTAAATGCGTTCCATCGCTCTCGTCGGCTTCGACGATCGTCCATGGAGAGCCGGTCCAGCGAGCTCCCACTCCCTCATCGAGAACATCGCCGCCAACAATAAAGTTGGGGTCGAGACCAGCTTCAGCAAAGATCCGCACGAGCAAAGAAGTCGTTGTGGTTTTCCCATGTGTGCCCGCGACGGCAATCGCTGGACGCATCGCACAAATTGAAGCGAGCATCCCTGCTCGATTGAGAACGACCAGTCCGGACTTTTCTGCTTCAACAAGTTCAATATTGGATCGTGGAATTGCCGTTGATGATGTCACCGCGTCGCATCCATGCACAACCAAGCGATCATGACCAATATTGATACGAACGCCCAACTCAATTAATCGTTCGATCACCGGCGAATGCTTAATGTCACTTCCAGATACGTCGTGACCCATTTGAGCCAAACATGTCGCTATAGCGCTCATACCTGGCCCGCCAACTCCGACAACATGGAGACGCATTCGGGCCGTCAAGTCGATGACCTCACTCATCGTTGTCGTCCTAATGCAACATCTTGGATGACTTCGGCAATTCTTCCTTGACGGTTCATCACTCCCATTTCGAAGGCCCGAATCGAAATCTCATGCAAAAGAGCTGGGTTAGCTCGAAGTTGAGTGACGGTATCTATCAATTTTTCAGCGACCTGATCCTCTGCGATCAAAACAGCCGCTCCACTCTCCGACAGATATTTCACATTCGATGTCTGATGGTCGTCAGATGCATCTTTCCAGGGAATAAGGATCGCAGGAACACCGGTTGCAGCAATATCGGCAATTGTGCCGGCCCCTCCCCGACCAATGAGAAGATCAACACTGGCATAAACATCCGACATGTTTTCTTCGTATGCAACAACCTGATAGTTCATTGCGGCATTGACATTGGCGATCGGATTGGCATACGTCTTCATAAATCGCGGTCCCACCACATGACGAAGTGCCAATTGTGCATCATCTCTAGATTCTTCCACGAACTGACTAATTGCATTATTCAGCACCAGAGAGCCCAATGATCCGCCAATCACTCCAATAAAGAAACTGTCGTCCCGGACCCCAAGACGTTGACGCGCAGCTGCACGATCAGTTTCGCGATTCACTTTTCGAATGACTCGCCGTACAGGAGCTCCGGTCATGACAGCCCGAGGTAGCTCGCTTGTCGGAAAAGCAACAGCTGTAACTTGCGCAAACCGCGACGTCAACTTGCTTGAACGCCCCGGGATCCGGTCGTAGCTGACGACAACGATGGGTATGTGTAATTTCCGCGCAGCCAACACCGCTGGCAAACTCGCATAGCCGCCAACACTGACGACTACTTGTGGAACTTCCTGCTTGAACAATGCAATTGCATTGCGTCTCGCTCGAAACAGTTTCGGGAAGAACCCACAGTTAGCACGTAAAGACTTCAGTGAAATGCTGCGCTGCAAGCCCACGACGTCAAAAAACGTATGGCGAATGCCCGTAGGAGGAAGGAGCTCTGTCTCAATGCCGCGTTTGGCACCGGTGTAGTAAACCTCGGTTAGATCGATCCCCGAGTCAACGAGAGCTTCGGCAATCGCAATTGCTGGAAGAACATGCCCAGAGGTTCCTCCGCCAGCGATGACCGCACAAGTCTTCATCGTGGGCGGCGAGCTACGTTCATCAATAATCCGCACGACACCATTGAGATGATAAGTGATGAACCGCCGTAAGAAATGAATGGCAAGGTCAAACCAGTCACTGGGATCAATCCGATGACCCCTCCGATATTGATCACGATTTGAATCAGAAACCAAGCCGAGATTCCTCCAGCCAACAGCATCCCGAATCGATGACGGCAAGACAATGCCACTTGCAAACCGAAGTAAATCAAGAAAGCGAACAAAGTCAGGAGGCCGAACACGCCAAGAAGACCCATTTCCTCGGCCAGAATTGAAAAGATGAAGTCGCTATGAGCCAACGGAACATAGCCCCACTTGCCACTGCCCGCACCAATACCTGTTCCAGTAACTCCACCGTTCGACAAGCTAATCATTGCTTGATACACCTGGTAGCTATCGCTCTCACGTAACTCTTCAAGGTGCAAGAACGAGGTAAACCGCACCATTTTCTCGGGACTCGAACGAATAAAGAGAAAGCCGACAACTCCGGCGAGGAGGCCGAGCCCCGCCATTGGACGCAATGGAGCTCCAGCGATGAAAAGTACCGCAGCTGCGATTCCCATCATGACGATGCACGAACCAATATCGCTTTGTGCCGCCGAAATAGCCACCGCGCAACCGACGACAAAAAGGAATGGTTTCATTGTTTGTTTCAAGGAACCCATTTCTTTTTCGCGATTCGCCAACAAATCAGCGCCAAAGATAATGAGGAACAGTTTGGTGAACTCAGACGGCTGGAACCGTTGCCCAAAGATTTCAATCCATGCCCGAGCACCATTGACACTCACACCGAATTTTGGAATAAATGCCATCGTCATCAAAACAATGCCAAACCAAGGGAGGATTTTGGCTAAGTGTCGTAAGTAATCCAAACGAAACACGTAGGCCAAAAACATTCCTGCGCCTCCGACACCGGCCATCATGGCTTGCTCGAAAAACATCTTCCAAGGCGAGCCGCCTTTATTAAATGAAGTGATTGACGAAGCGGACAAGACCATCACTAAACCAAACAAAACTAAAGTCAATGAAACCGCCAGGATCATGTAAAAGCCAAGTGGCTTTGGATCTCTGCCGACATCTTCACGGAATCGTGAACGGATTTTCCCTTGACCTGCGCGAGCCAATTGAGCGCGTTCGTATGCAACCCTACGACGATCCGAAATTTCTTTTGGTCGACGAGTTTGCCGTTGAATAGCTGCGGTCATGAAATGACTCCTTGTGAACGATCTGACGAAACATATTGACGAACTAAACCTGCAAAGTGATCGCCGCGCTCGGCGTATCCCCCATACCAATCAAAACTGGTACAGCCGGGCGACAGCAGAACTACATCGTCGGTCGAGGCCAATCGCGCTGCTTGTTCTACTGCACTCAGCATTGAATCAGCCATAACGACAGGCTTGAGGCCTGAGAAAATTTCTGCAAACAGTTCAGCCGACTCGCCAATTGCGACGACCGACTTAATGCGCGCCGATTCTTGAGCGATCTGCGCAAGATCTAATCCCTTGTTGCGACCACCAGCAATCAAAACAACCGAATCAAATCCACGAAGTGCCGTCACTACTGCGTGAGGGCTTGTTGCTTTTGAATCATCAAACCAGCGAACGCCCCGACTTTCTGCGATGAATTCAATCCGATGGTGAGGTGCTGTAAAACTACTCAATGCCGTGGCCGAGTGACTTGACGTTGCCAAACCCGATTCGATGCAGAGAGCACTGGCAACAAGCGCATTCACAACATCATGAGGCAACGAACGGCTCAATTCTGATTCGGCGATGATGACACCTTGAGGTCCGGACAACACGCCGTCAATTGTGCGATAGTCGCCCGAACCGCCGACGACACGACGGCGACATGCCACATTCTGCAGATGACGCATCACCGCATTTTCACCCGATACGCCAATCGCTGTATCGGCCGCGGCTACATTGCGCCAGAGTCGAGCCTTGGCCTCCTCGTAACTTTTCATTGATTCGTGCCAATCAAGGTGATCAGAGTCAAAATTCAGCCAGGCTGAAGCTTCAGCTCGAAAGCTTTCAATGAAAGCCAACCGGAACGACGAAGCTTCAACAACGAATGAATCCACTTGCATGTCCAGTGCTTCAACCAAGGGAACTTCAGTATTTCCACAAGCGATCGAAGAACGACCCGCTGCTTGCAAAATCGCTTCAGCCATCATGACTGTCGTGGTCTTGCCGTCTGTTCCGGTGACTGCCAGGATCGGTCGCGGACCGCCGACGCGTTGTGACTCCCATTCATAAGCAATGTCAAGTTCGGTCTTCAAACTCTTCTTTTGGGACAGGGCTTCGAGGATGACTGGGTGATTTTCGGGAATACCAGGCGC
>Ga0255103_1000438_pt1 | contig 12016 bp, 10 predicted proteins | sample Law_Cont_RepB_0h_FD_188450 | JGI IMG/M metagenome (GOLD analysis project Ga0255103, IMG submission 188450) | Freshwater microbial communities from St. Lawrence River, New York, United States - Law_Cont_RepB_0h | ecosystem: Environmental > Aquatic > Freshwater > River | place: USA: New York...
GCTCCATGTTGCTTCCGCAGATTGTTCGCACAAGCGACAAGGCGGGGGACTGGACCAAAAAAGGGGCGCCCAAATGGGCGCCCCGAAAGGGAGGTTAGAATCCGAAGGGATTAGTAGCCGCCACGGTCGCCGCCGCCGAAGCCGCCACGACGGTCGCCGCCGCCGAAGCCGCCACGACGTTCGCCGCCGCCGAAGCCGCCGCGAGAGCCGCCGCCACCACCGAAGCCGCCGGAGCGGGGACGGTCACCACCGCCGAAGCCGCCGGAGCGGGGACGGTCGCCACCGAAGGAGGGGCGTTCTTCACGAGGACGAGCAACGTTCACCTTCAGGGGACGACCCATGAAGTCGATGTTCTCGGTCTTGGCGATCGCATCCTGGGCCTGCTGAGCATTGCCCATGGTCACGAAGGCGAAGCCACGAGGACGACCCGTGAACTTATCCATCATCACTTCCACGGAGACGACTTCGCCCGCCTGGGAGAAGTGTGCGCGGATGTCGGATTCGGTAGCAGCCCAAGGAAGGTTGCCTACGAACAGTTTGTTTTCCATATCTTTTGTTTTCTGTGTTTTACCTGCACCGCATTGCCCGTTTCCGACCTTCGGATTTCGATTTGCCGTCTTAACGACCGTCAACTCACCGGATTCTTGCGGGGTTTCGCTCTTGGTTTGGTTATATTCAGAGCGGACCTGACCCACAGAAACACAGTTTTGCGGGCCACCTGCAAGTTTATTCACAATAGGGCTGATTACTTGGGGGTCTTGCCTTGTTGAAATCAGGGGTATTTCCGCGCTTTTCTGACCTCGAAGGGAGGCTTAGCTGGCGATCTTCAGGGCTCTTTTGGTTCAAACCCGAAGTTTAATATATCATAAGTAATTGAATGATAGTTATTTAATGATTTAACCTTTTTAAGATTGGTCTGCGGGCCTATGGGTAGGGCTAAAAAATGATAACAATGTGAATAGTTTGGGTCGGCGGGCGCTTTTCGGGGAAAGAATTGACCCTCGCACCAACCCGACAATGCCTCACTTTGTCGTGATTGACCCTGTAGATGCCATCGACGCGCTGCTCGCTGAGCTGCACCGCCAAAAGGCGGCAGGGGTTCGCCGTGTCAGCGTTTCGGACGAGTCTCTCCAAGCCTTGAAGGTCATGGCGGGGGGCGCGTCACCGGGCCCGGTTCGGGCGACGACATCGGCGCAGACGGTGGTCCCGGCGGTGCCGCCCCCGCCCGCCCGCCTGGCTCCGCGCCCAATCGTGGTGGCGCCGCCCGTGCCCAAGGTCTCGGTCCATACCCCCGAACTCCGGCCTTTGCCCGCCCCGCGTGCGCTCACCTTGCCCACGGGTACAAAGGCCGAGCGCCTTGCTTGGGTGCATGGACAGATCGCCCAGTGCCCCGTGACCTTGGAGCACCTCAAGCCGACGCAGAAGCCCGTCCTCGGGGTCGGCTCGGCCGAAGCCAAGATCCTCTTCGTCGGCGAAGCACCGACTTTGGAGGAAGTCGAGGCCGGGCGAGCCTTCATCGGTCCCGCCGGCGAATTGCTGCGCAAGATCGTGGCCGCCACCGGTCTTTCCGAAAAGGACATCTACGTCACGAGCCTCATGGCGTGGCGACCCGAGCCCCCGACGGCATACGGCAAGCGCCCACCGAACGCCGCCGAGGTGGCCTTCAACCTGCCTTATGTTCGCGCGCAGATTGAAGCGATCCAACCCCAGGTCATCGTCGCGCTGGGAGCGCAGGCCTTCGAAGCTTTAATTCAAGCCAAGCGAACCATCACGCAGGAACGCGGCCACTGGCATGCATTCGAAGGCCGGCCCTTGATGCCGACCTTCCACCCGAATTACCTGCTGCATAACAGCAGCCTGACGGCGAAGCGGACGGTCTGGGAAGACTTCCTGCTCGTCATGGAGAAGGTCGGCCTGGTGCCCACGGAAAAGCAGCGCTCGTTCTTCCTCGCGCCGCCACGGCCGGTGGCGACGGATGACGTGGAGCCCGACGCTTAGCGCACCGAGGCCGCGAGCTTCTTCAAGGGGAACTGCAGGACGTGCGAATTGCGGCCGCTGGCCTTGAGTTCCTGGCGGCGCACGGCCGGCAGGTCCTTGAGCGAGGCTGCGACGAACCCGCAGGACGACTGGAAGAAACCCGAGGTCTGCGTCGTGAGGGCGAGCAGTTTCTTGGCGCCGCGATCCTTCGCCCGGAGCTTGGCGTACTCGACGAGCTTCTTGCCGACGCCGCGTCCGTGATAGAAGGGTTGGACGTAGAGTCCGCCGAGTTCCATGGCTTTACCATCAGGGTACGCGCGCAGGGCCGCGCAACCGATGATGCTGTCGTCGATTTCGTAGACGAAGAAGTCGGCGATGGACTGTTCGATCTGCTGGCGGGTGCGGAGGACGAGGGCTTCGGACTTGGCCCCGTGCTTGGCGAGGTTGTAGAGGGCTTGGGCGTCCTTCCTCTTGGCCGGGCGGATGCGGTCGTAGTCGTTGGCGTGCACCATCGTGCCGAGGCCGACCTTATCGAAGATTTCGGTGAGCAGGCCGCCGAAGACGCGTCCGTCGAGGATGTGCGCGCGGGGAACGTCCTCGTCCAAGGCCTTGGCCGCCTGCACGGCCTTGCTGCGGATGCGCGGGTCGAGCGTGACCTTCTTGTCGGCGAGCAACGTCTTGAGCTCGTCTTCGGGGAGGTTGATCTTCACGACGCCATCGACCTGGAGGCCCGGGAAGGGCGTGAGGTAGATGAGCTTCGAGGCGCCCATCGCGACGGCGAGCTCCATGGCCAGGTGGTCGCTGTTGACGCGGAGGGACTGGCCTTCGCGGTCGCAGACGATCGGCGTGACGAGCGGGAGGATGTCCTGCGCGAGCATCGACTTGAGGATCGCCGCATCGACCTTCTCGATCTTGCCGGTGAAGAGGTGGTTGCGGCCCTTGATGACGCCGACGTTCGTGGCGCGGACGGCGTTGGTGATCGCGCAGCGTAGGCCCGCCTGCGTCAGGTGTTCCAGGACGGTTTGCGAGACGAGGGCGGCGGCTTCGCGGGCCAACGACATCGTCGGGGCGTCGGTGACGCCTTCCCCTTGGATGTCGGAGAGCGCGACGTTGTGTTCGCCGGCGAGGGCGACGAGTTGGTGGCCGATGCCATGGACAAGGACGACCTTGATCGACAGGCTGCGCAGCACGGCGATGTCGGTCACGATGTTCGTGAAATTCTCGTGGCTGACGATCGAGCCATCGACGGCGATCACGAAGACGTGGTCACGGAACATCGGGACGTAACGGAGGATTCCCCGTAGGTCGGTCGGCTTCATGGCGCGCTCACGCTGGCTGGACATGCTGAATCCTTATGGACTCATCGGACCTTTCCGCAATACTGGATGAAACATGGGTGCCCCTCGTCGAAAGAAAGCCACGGTGGTCCCGCCTGACCTGCAGGAGTCGGTGGAAGCCTTCCTGGCCTACCTGTCCTTGGAGCGTGGCTTGGCGAAGTTGACGGTAGCGGCTTATGAGGATGACTTGGCCCGGTTCGCCGCACACTGCGCCCGCTTGGGTAAGGAACGCTGGACCGACGTCGGTCTGGCCGAGGTGGAGTCTTGGGTGAAGTCCTTGGACCGGCGTGGCCATGCGGCCGCCTCGTTATCCCGCCGGCTGTCCGCGGTCCGGACCTTTTCCGCCCATTTGGTGCGGAGCGGCCTGCGGCGCGATGACTTCACCGAACTCGCCCGGGGGCCGAAGTTTCGCCGGACCTTGCCGGGGACCTTGACCACCGAGCAGGCCGCCAAGGTCGTATCGGCGCCCGATACCTCCACGCCGCAGGGCCTCCGCGATCGCGCGATGCTCGAACTCATGTATGGATCCGGCCTGCGGATCTCCGAACTCTGCGCGGTCGAATTGCAGGCCCTCGACCTCGAGTCCGCCTTGGTGCGCGTCCGCGGGAAGGGCTCGAAGGACCGCATCGTCCCCGTCGGCGAAACGGCCATCACGGCCTTGCGGGCTTACTTGGAGAAGGGTCGTCCCGCGCTCACCCGCCCGAAGACCGGGAGCGCCGTTTTCCTCAGCGCCCGTGGCCAAGCCCTTTCCCGCAAGACCTTTTGGCTGAGCGTGAAGCAGGCCGCCGCCCGCTCCGGCATCGAGGTACCCGTGAAGCCGCACCTCTTGCGCCACGCCTTTGCGACGCACCTCTTGGCCGGAGGCGCCGACTTGCGCTCCATTCAGGAGATGCTGGGGCATGCGGACATCGCCACGACGCAGGTCTACACGTCGGTGGAGCGCACCGCCTTGAGCGATGCCCATCGTCGTCATCACCCGCGCGGCCGGAAGCCCGGGCCTTAGCCGCGGAAGGCGAGGAGGCTACCGAGGATCGTCGCTGCCGACAGCGCCCCGATGAGGAAGCGCGACGTGAACGATACTTCGAGCGGCACGACTTCGTCCTGGTCGTCCGTCGGACGCACCACGGCTTCACGCAGGATGGCGAAGTAGTAGTGGATGCTGACGGCGACGCTGAGGAGCGCGGCGCCGAAGACCCACCAGAGGTGGAGCTTGGCGAGGAAGATGAGGATGAGCAGCTTGGCGAAGAAGCCGATGGACGGGGGGATCCCGGCGAGGGAGCCGATGCCGAAGCCGAGGGCGCTGGCGAGGATGGGCGAGCGACGGAGCAAGCCACGGAGGCCGAGCAAGGGGCGCTGGTGATCTTCGGAAACGGGGAGTTCGACGAGCGCCTGGGAGACCAGGAAGGTGCCGATCGCGTAGGCGATCAGGTAGATCGAGAGCAACATCGGGCCGTCGTTGGCGCCGGCGATGACCACCGCGGCGATGGCGGCGAGGAGGAAGCCGGCATGCGAGACGCCGGAGAGGGCGAGCACGCGCTTCACGTCGGTCGTGGCGAGGGCGGCGAGGTTGCCGACCAACAGCGTGAGAATGGCCGCGATGGCGAGCAGCGGGGCCAGCTTAGGCGCCAGCGGGGCAAAAGGGCCCGTGACCAGGAGCAGCAAGGTGAAGGCGCCGGCGGCCTTGGAGGCGGTGCCGAGCAACGCCGTCGTCGGCGTGGGGGCGCCTTGGTAGACGTCGGGAATCCAGGTGTGGAAAGGGAACGCGCCGAGCTTGAAGGCCGCGCCGCCGAGGATCAGGGCGAGGCCGACCATCGTCAGGGCGGTACCCTTGCCGGCCGCAAGCGCGGTGTTGATCTGGTCGAAGTTGAGCGAATCCACGCCGGGTGCGCCGAGCGAACCGTAGACGAGCACGATGCCCATCAGCAGCAGCGCCGAGCTGAGGCCGCCCGAGACCAAGTACTTCACGCCGGCCTCCAGCGAGGCTTGGCTGCGACGCAGGTAGCCGACGAGGACGTAGAGGCCGACGGCCGCCGTTTCGAGGCTGACGAAGAGCGTCACGAAGTGGTTCGACTGCGCGAGCAGCATGAACGCAGCGGTCACCACCAGGAGGACGTGGTGGTAGTCGGCGATGGGGGCGGGCCGTTCCTTGAAGAAACGACCAGCGAGGAAACTCGTCAGCAGGGCGCTGAGCAGGAAGGTGCAACGAATCCCTTGGGCGGAGTCGCTGGATAATTTGGTCAGGCCGGCGAAGAAGGCGGTGGGTTCGGCGGGATTCCAGGCGGTCCCGGTTTGCAGCGCCATGACCATCACCAAGGCCAAGCCGACGCGGGCGGTGGTCGGAATCAGCCAACGCAGCGACTTCGGCAACGTCATCGCCTGCACGAGGCAGAACAACGCGAGACCGGCGACGCAGATTTCGGGGAGGATCGACGCCCAATCCGCGTTGCGCGGGGCGAGGGCCTTGAAGGCGACGTCGATGTTAGCGAGCGAGGAAATCATCGGGCGGAAGGAGCAGGGGAGGCGGGAGCCTTCGGGGTGGCGGAGCGGACGGCGGCGGCGGCGATGCCGCGGGCATCGGCGTTCGTGCACTGGGTGACGAGGGAAGGGATGAAGCCGATGGTCAGGGAAGCCGCGAGCAGCAGGCCGGCGGCCAGGCGTTCGGTGAAACCAAGGTCGCCGAACGGCGCATGGACGGCGCGTTCTTCGATGTGCTTGGAGGCCGGGCCGAAGAAGACGGCGGCGACGGCCCGCAGCGCGTAGATGGCGGAGACGACGATGGTGGAAGCAACCAAGGCCTGCACCCAGAGTGGTTCCGCGCGCAGGGAGAGGAAGACGCCGACTTCACCCCAGAAGTTGCCGAAGCCGGGGAGGCCGATGGAGGCCATGGTCGCGGCGACGAAGAAGGCCGCGAGGACCGGCGTGCGGGCGGCGAGGCCACCCAGTTCTTCGAAGCGGTAGGTGCCGGTGCGCGTGCGCACGGCGTTGGCGAGGAGGAAGAGCGCGGCGCAGGATAAGCCGTGCGCGACCATCAGGAAAATCGCGGCGTCGATGCCGGCTGCTTCGCCTTTCGCCGTGCCGACCCAGAGCCCGAGGAAGATCGGCCCCATGTGCGCGACCGAGCTCCAGGACAGCAGTTGCTTGAGGTCACGCTGCGCGATGCAGATGAAGCCGACGATCAAGAGGTTCGCCAAGGCGCACCAGAAGAACCACTGACCGAGGGTGCCTTGGCCGATCTGCATGGAAGCGGCGGCGACCATCACGATGCCATAGAGGCCGAACTTCTTGAGCGCCCCCGCGTGGAGCATCGAGACCGGCGTCGGCGCGGCCGAGTAGCCCGGGGCTGCCCAGGAGTGGAAGGGGAAGAGCGAAGCCAGCGTACCCAACCCGAAGAGCGTGAGCGCGCCGGTCGCCGCGGGCAACGGGTCCTTGGCCGCCAACAGGCCTTGGAAGAGCGCGCCGAAGGTCGCGTCATCCCAGCTGAGGGCCGCCGCATCCATGGCGATCAGGATACCTCCGAGCGAAAGCATCGCACCGACGGTCAGGTAAATCGCCATCTGCATGGCCGCCGAACGCCGGCCTTCGCCGCCCCAGAAGAGCGTCAGGATGAAGGTCGGGATGAGCGCGAACTCATGGAAGAAGTAGAAACCGATGATGTTGTCGGTGGCGAACACGGCGAGCGTGCCGCCGAACATGAACAAGATGAGCCCCAGGTAGGTGGCCCGGCCTTCGACTTCTTGGATGAGCGCCTTCAGGCCGGCCGCGAGGCCGACGACGGCCGTCATCGCGAAGAGCGGGGTGGAGACGCCGTTCAGGCCGAGCTTGAAGAGCCAAGGCCCATCCACGCGCAGGCGGAGGATGGCGTCGAGCGGTCCGGATGCCGGCAAGAGGAACCAGAGGACGACGGCGGCGGGCAGCGCGAAGCCGAGGAAGGAGAGCCCCGAGACCCAGCTGCTGGGCAGGATGCGTCCCGCGAGGAGAATGAGGCCGATGAGGATCGGCAGGAAAATCGCCGTGACCAACAACGAGGCGTTGAGCGTGCTGAAAGTATCCATGGGTTAGCGGGCGAGGAGGTACCAAGCCAGAAGGAGGGAGCCGATGACGATCCAGAGCGCGTAGCCCCGGGTCTGTCCGCGGTGGAAGGTCCGGCCGGTGAGGTGGCCGAGGGCGGCGGTCGCGCCACCGGCGATCCAGCGGACGGCGACGCCGTTGATGAGCAGGAGGTCGAGGAACGCGATGAACTCGGCGATACGGCGCTGCGGGCCATCGATCCACCAGCGGTAGAGGCCGTCCATCCAGCGACGTTCGAGGAGGGCGTAAGCGCGGGGCGAGACGACCTGCAGGGCATCGGCGCCGCGGGTCGTGCCGTAGAATTTGAGGGCACCGCCGAAGCCGAACACCAGCGCCAGCAGGCCGATGATCGTCGATGGGGCCGTGAAGCTGAAGTGCAGGCTCGTGAGCGCCGCGTCGACGACCTGCAACGAGGAAGCGGGGATGAGGTAATGCGCGGCGAAACCGGCGCCGACCGCGAAGACCAAGCCGAGCACCGTGATGGGCAAGGTCATCGTCCAAGGCGATTCATGCGCATGTTCCGCGGCTTCCGAGTTGGCTTCGCCCAGGAAGACGAGGCGGATCATGCGGCCGCTGTAGAGGCAGGTCGCCAGCGCGGCGATCGCGAGGAACGCGAAGACGGCGTGATGGTGGCCGTGCCAGGCGGCTTCGATGATGGCGTCCTTGGAGTACCAACCCGCGAAGAAGGGGACGGCGCAGTTCGAGAGCGTGGCCGCGATGAAGGTCGCCGCCGTGAGGGGCATCTTCTTCAGGAGGCCGCCCATCTTGAGCATGTCCTGTTCGTGGTGGCAGCCATGGATGACCGAGCCGGCACCGAGGAAGAGGGTGGCCTTGAAGAACGCGTGCATGGCCATGTGCAGCACCGCGAGCTCGGGGTGGCCGAGGCCGAGGGCGCAGCCCATGATGCCGAGGTGGGCGAGCGTCGAGTAAGCCAGTGACTTCTTGATGTCCGTCTGGGCGAGCGCGCACAGGCCGGCGAGCGCGGCCATGCCGGCGCCCGAGATGGCCATCCAGGAGAGGACTTCCGGGGCGAGCAGGAAACTCACGCGCGCCATGAAGTAAACGCCGGCCGCCACCATCGTGGCGGCGTGGATCAGCGCCGAGACGGGCGTCGGGCCAGCCATCGCATCCGTGAGCCAGACATGCAGGGGGAATTGCGCGGACTTCCCGAGGAAGCCGCACATGAGCAAGGCGCCGACGGCGACGGGAACGGCCGGGCCCGCGGCGGCCTTGAGCGCGACGAAGTCGAGCGTGCCGTAGAGGTGGAGGCAGAGGGCGATGCCGAGGATGAAGCCAAGGTCGCCGATACGATTCGTGATGAACGCCTTCTTCGAGGCGGCCGCGGCGAAGTCCTTGTCGAAATAGTGCGCGATCAGCATGTAGGAGCTGAAACCGACCAGTTCCCAGAAGATGAACGTCATCAGCAGGTTGTCCGCCACCACGATCCCGAGGATCGAGAACATGAAGATCGAGAGCCCGGCGAAGAAGCGGCCGCGGGCGGCGTCGTCCTGCATGTAGCCGACGGAGAACAGGTGGATCCAAGCAGCCACGAACGAAACGACGAAGAGCATCAGGCGCGCGTTGGCGTCGATGAGGTAGCCGAAGCCGAGGGAGATTTCGCCGAGCTTCGCGAGCTCGACGTGCCAGGTGACGTCACCGGTGGACTGCAGAAGGAGCTGCAGCGAGAGACCCGCGATGGTGAAGGCGGTGGCGGTCGAGAACCAAGCGGCGAAGGCGCCTGCCCGACGCAGGAACAGCGCGGAGAACGCGGCGGCTACGAGCGGGAGGAACAGGATCCAGTGGACCAGGGACGAAAAGTCGTTGGGCATCGAGAAAGCTTAGTCGCGGAGGGTGACGAGCTCGTCGGACTTCACGCTGCCGCGGCGGCGGTAAAGGGCGACGATCAGGGCGAGGCCGACGGCGACTTCGGCCGCGGCGACGGTGATGATGAAGAAGACGAAGATCGCGCCATCCATCGTGCGGTTGAAGCGCGAGAACGCGACGAGCGCGAGCGTGGCGGCCGTCAGCATGAGTTCGAGGCACATGTAGACGACGAGCAGGTTGCGGCGGACGAGCACTCCCGTCAGGCCGAGCGCGAAGAGCAGGCCGGCGAGCAGCAGGTGATGGGCAAGGGTGGTGTTTTCCATGGCGGCGGGCTTAGGCGTTCTCTTCGACGGGGTCCTTGCTCAACGACACGACGCCGACGAGGGCGACGAGGAGCAGGAAGCCGGCGATTTCGAGCGGCAGCAGGTACTTGGTGTAAAGGAGCCGACCGAAGCCTTTGGCGGCGGTCACGAATTCGCTCGGGTTGGCCGAGAGCTCGGGTGGGGTTGCCCCCGCGGCGGTGCCGGGGACGGCGCCGGACCAGACGAAGAGCCAGACGGCGCCCGCAGCGAGGAAGAAGAAGACGGCCAAGCCGAGGGCCGCGGATTTCCAAGGGTAAGCTTCGGCGGATTCCGCGGTGTCCGTGAGCAACATGATCACGAAGAGGAAGAGCACCATCACGGCGCCCGCGTAGACGAGCACTTGGAGCACACCTAGGAAGTAGGCGTCTAAAAGAAAGAAGTCCGCCGCCACCCCGACGAGGGCGAGGATCATCCCCATGGCTGAGGTCACCGCGTTGCGGCTCAGGACCAAAAGGGAGGCCGCACCGAGGGTCAGCGCAGCGAAGAAAATAAACAGTCCGTCCGGCATGTTTGGAACCTAGGACGGGTGTGCACCTTGGAAAGGAGAAAACGAATTAAAAGCCGTTTTTTGGCGTTTTTTGAGGGCAGGGGGTCGTCCGACCCAGAAGAAAGGCCCCGAACCCCTTTAAACGACCGAAATCTATCAATTAAGCCCCATGAAGGGGGCGGTGGCGCTTCATGACGCAGGTCGGGTGCGTCTGAATGACTTCCCCAGCATCAAAGTCCTTGGACCAGTCTGGGAAGAAGGCATCGGCCTCGGGGGTGAGGTCGACGTGGGTCAAGAGAAGCTCGGTGCACCAGGGGAGGGCCTCCGCGTAAAGGGCGGCGCCGCCGGCGAGGTAGAGGGTCAATTCCGGAACGAGGCGAGCGGCTTCCTTCCAATCGCGGGCGACGAGGACGCCGGGCGCGGCGGTGAAGCCGCTGCGGCTGAGGACGATGGTGGTGCGTCCCGGGAGCGGGCGGCCGATCGACTCGTACGTCTTGCGCCCCATGAGCAACGCTTGGCCCATGGTCGTGGCCTTGAAGAACGCGAAGTCCTCCGGGATGCGCCACGGCAGCTTGTTGTTCAGGCCGATGCCGCGGTTGCGCGCGACGGCGGCGATGGCGATGAGCGGACGTCCGAGCTGCACGGGCTTAGATGGCGACGGGGGCTTTGATGCCCGGATGCGGGTCGTAGCCTTCGATGGCGATGTCTTCGAACGTGAACGCGAAGAGGTCCTGCACGTTCGGGTTCAGCACCAGGCGGGGCAGGGGACGGGGTTCGCGCGCGAGCTGCAGCTCGACCTGCTCCATATGGTTGGAATAGATGTGGGCGTCGCCGAAGGTATGCACGAAATGCCCTGGTTTCAGGCCGGTAACCTGCGCCAGCATGTGCGTGAGCAAGGCGTAGCTGGCGATGTTGAAAGGCACGCCGAGGAAGAGGTCGGCGCTGCGTTGGTAGAGCTGGCAACTCAGGCGGCCATCCTCCGAGACGTGGAACTGGAAGAGCGTGTGGCACGGCGGCAGAGCCACGTGGTCGGCCTCCTGCGGATTCCAGCCGGTGACGAGATGCCGGCGGCTGGCGGGGTTCTTCCGGAGTTGTTCGATGAGGCGCTTGATCTGGTCGACGCCATCGTCGGCGTAAGTCCCATCGGGCTGCTTGCTCGCGCCGAAGCGGCGCCATTGGTGGCCGTAGACGGGGCCGAGGTCGCCTTCCTTGCGCCCAAAGCGCGCGCACTGTTCCGCCGTCGCCCACTCGTTCCAGATGGTCACGCCACGCTCGGTCAACCAGCCGTTATCCGTGCGGCCGGCGAGGAACCACAGGAGCTCTTGGATGATGGAGCGGGTGTGGACTTTCTTCGTCGTGACGAGGGGGAAGCCTTGGGCCAGGTCGAAGCGGAGTTGGGCGCCGAAGATCCCGCGGGTGCCGACGCCGGTGCGGTCGCGACGGACTTCCCCGGTTTCCTTCACGTGGCGGAGCAGGTCGAGATACGCCTTCATGAGGACTCGGTTATTCCCCGGAACGGGTTCTCCGCAATACGGAAAGCCGGGCGGACCCGAACCTTTCGCCCTTGCCAGCCCGCCCGCCTGAAGGCACCCCTAACGGGAGTCATCATGAGCGAAAAGACCGACCTCAACGCGATCTCCCACGACCTCCATGCGGTGCGTCAGGAGAAACTAGCCCAACTCCGGGCGGCGGGCGAAGACCCGTACCGGGCCGAGTGGTCCCAAACCCACATCGCCTCCGAGTGCCCCGGGCTCCTGCCCGAAGGCGTCGAGGAAGGCCCCGAGGTCTCGGTCGCCGGCCGCATCGTCGCCCTGCGCGTCATGGGCAAGGCCAGCTTCGTCAAGATCCTCGACCGCAGCGGCGTCCAGCAGTGCTACTTCACGCGCGACGCCTTGCTCGAGCGCTACGACACGCATTTCAAGAAGCTCGTCGACCTCGGTGACTTCGTCGGCGTCCGCGGC
>Ga0255103_1000441_pt1 | contig 11960 bp, 12 predicted proteins | sample Law_Cont_RepB_0h_FD_188450 | JGI IMG/M metagenome (GOLD analysis project Ga0255103, IMG submission 188450) | Freshwater microbial communities from St. Lawrence River, New York, United States - Law_Cont_RepB_0h | ecosystem: Environmental > Aquatic > Freshwater > River | place: USA: New York...
GCTGCCTGACGGGAGTACATTTCCGAACCCACCGACGATCGAAAGTAGGGTGCGGCGTTTGCCGGATGGGAGCTGGGAGTCGAAGGGGGAGGCGTACGCTATGTTCATTTCCCGCATGTCCGATGTTGGCAAAAATGGATTTCGCGCAGTGCTTTGGCATCAGGGTGAGAGCGATGCGAACCAAGCGGATACATCGAGGACGCTTGCCGGAAACCTCTACCAAAAGTACCTCACGCAGCTGATTCAACAATCACGCAAGGATATCGGGTGGAATGCACCTTGGTTTGTCGCGCAGGCGAGTTACCACATCCCGGGGGATGAAGGCTCAGACGATATCCGTAAGGCGCAAGCCGCTGTTTGGAAGGACCGGATCGCGCTTCAGGGTCCGAACTCAGATGCAGTGAAAGGTCTCTTCCGCGACAGTGGCGGCAAAGGTGTGCATTTCAGCGGACCCGGGCTTCGGGAACATGCGGCCCGCTGGTTCGAGAAAATCGCCCCGTGGCTGGCTAAGCAATAAATCAGGGAATGCGTTCGATGCCCACATTGTCAATCAGGACCTGAATATCTCCGGTGCCTTCGAGGGTGAATGTAAGCGTATGCCGGCCATCAGTGAGGGTAATGTCAGGGATAACATAACGCCGCCAATCCCTCCTGAATTCTGCTGGAGTGATGGCGTGTACACGTTCTCCATCGATTGAAATGTGCAGCGTTCCAGCTACCCCGCCGCGCCGTAAAACGCCATCCAGCGCAATCCGGTACGTCCCAGAATCGGCGGTGAATGCCTGCGAAATACCATTCCCGGGCCCGTGGATAATCGCCGCGTGCTTGGAACCATCCGGGGCTGGCGGCCCGCTGATTGGCCCTGTCAAGCGCGCAATACCAACTTCATCGCCCGGCGAACCCAGCGTATAGGTCCAATGCGTCCCCGCCGGGTTTTTGCCATGCTCGTTGTTGCCCTCATTCATGGCGCCGGGAGCAAACTCCTCAAAGCTTGGATTGGAGAGGCCGACGACACCGGATACTTTGCGAACCGTGACCGTGTATGAGCGCGATTTGCCATCCGGGGCGGTGACTGTATAGCGCTGCGGCAGTGAGAAGTCACGAGCATCACCAGAGTCAGGATTGCCAGTAACGCCAGCTGAACCAGTCCTATAAACGGGTGCGAGACGGGTCAGATTTGTGGACATCGGGACATCTATTGAAATGTTATTCCCAGTGATCACCGCCGCTGGAAAGCCTGGAAAGGTGATGTGTGTAATGACCGCAGCGGGAACGCCCGTGGTCTCGACAGCAACCACAATCGGAGCATCACCGTAGGTAGCAGCAGCTGTTGCCGGAACAGTCAGCGACTGGACACCTGAATTGGAAACCGAAACAGAAATCGGCGTCTTGCGCTTATCCGCGAGCAGATAGGCTCGTTTGATGCCGTTTGTATTGCCGGGAATCGTCACATTTCTGCTTGCTGGCATTTTGTCGATGCACAGATAAATGTTGTTTTTATCGGTTGTGACACCGCCCCATTCCTCGGTGCGCCGGAAGCCAAGCACCTGATGCGCTTTCTTGACATCCACATACGTTGCCAAATCCCGCATCGCGATTGTCGTAAAGCCATTATCCTTGAGATACCGCATCATTTTCTCGAAGCGCGCCGGTTCAAGGCCGACGCTTGGATGCTCATAATCCGGGACGCCGTGAAACGTGATAATCGGGATACGGCCATTTTTAGCCTCGTTTGCTGCATCTACAAAGGCATTTGGACTGCGCGTGTCGCGATCATCATGAAATGTAAACGATGGCGTATCAAACGGATGATCAACGGTCGGGCGGTAGGCACGTTCGTGGCCACCACGCGCAAAGGTGTAGCCTTCCGTGCGCAGCCCATTGAACAGCAATGGGTTTACGACATACACCGGCCAGCAAAATGTATCCGACTTACGAATGTTGCTCGCGATGAGCATCCGCTGCATTTTGTTGATGTCACCCATGCGCTCCGCGGGCGTGCCACCAATCATGTAGCCGTGACTGAATGTGTGATTTCCGACCTCAAATCCCAAGGCATCAAGTGACTTAATCTGCGGAAATGTCATGTACTGCTGTGGATTGACCGGGTCTTTATCGAACATCGAGACGTAAAACGTAGCGTTAAACCCAAGGGTTTTCAGGTACGGCCCAACGTAGGTCGCGTGGCTGACACAGTCATCATCAAAGGTCAGGATGATGAGCTTATCGGGAATCGGCTTGCGAAGAATGCGATATGGGTCTGGATCAGCAGCGAGGACGAAATGCGCCTGTAAAAGCATCACGAACACCAGCGCAAAACGCATCAAAAAATGATGAAAAGCTCTCAGAAGTAGCATTTACGTCCCCCGTTTCGCTTGCATTATCCCATCGGGATGTTTTGTTCGGGCAATGTGTGTGCTCCAGGCGCTCGTCCGCTCTCAAGGGAGGTTGCCTTGAGCGACTGACGGGCTTCGAGCTCGGAAATGATGCGGTGGATGTCAGCGGATATGAGGCGAAGTTCTTCGAGTTCCTGCGATGCCAGCTCTTGGTTACGCTTCGCGATTTCAAATTCAGCGGTGCTTGCCTTGTGCGTTTCTTTGATCAACTTTTCAGTCTTCTTGGATTGCACATCCTGGCCCACGAGGATAACGGACATCAGGACGAGCTGCAGAAAGTCTTGAATCAGCCAGTCGACCAAGTTGTTTTCCGAGAGCGCCTTCGGGAGTCCGGCAAGCGCAAGGATAGCAAAGAGCCCCGCACACCACATCGTGCCGACTTTATTTGTGATTTTCTCTCCTAGCGACTTACCTTGATCCACAAAGTTCTTCATGCTCAGTACCCTATCCGCGATTCTAACCGATGTGTGACAACCCTCTGAAGCCCGCCTGATACGATTCACGCAATGGCCATCACCCGCAAAGCAAAGCTTGGAATCAGCATTTTTCTGGTGATGATTATGCTTGCTGGGACCTTCCTCATTTACCTTATCGGGATGCTACGGCACATGTACCGTGATGTTGGCATCAATTCAGAAGTCGGTTCGTTGATACAGCAGCATTCCTACGACAAAGCTCGTATCCGTTTGCTCGCCAATCCGGAGTTTGCAAAAACCGACCGGGGGATACGCCGACAAATCCAGGCCCTCGGGGGTCTGGGGCGCTTCGTCGATGCGGATGTCACCCTCTTCTTAAACCCGAAATTTGAAGACAGTGTTTATGGCCAGGAAACCATCGGTGAGCTACGGATGCTACAAGGGCGCTATTCCGATGCCGCCGATGCGTTTGACAAGCAATACAAGAGCCGAACGTTTGCAAAGGCAACACTTGGATCTAAAGCCCTCGCAATGTGGAGAGGCAAGCTGCCGGGCTCCCTCGATGTCGCAAAGGAGTCCTGCGATGATATCGGGCACTACAACGCACGCGGGTTCTTTGTTATCGCGATGCATTCCCCCGCCGGATCGAATGAGCGCTTAAAGACACTCCAACGTGCGATGGAGTTCTCCCCGGAGGAGTTCATCATCGATGCCTATCTCACCGAAGCCCGCCTCCAGAAAAACATTTCCGCAGAGCTGGATGCGCTTGCAGCGAGAGTGAATTTCTACTATTACCCGGGCGAGCGCAGAGAAGCGGCCATCAAGGCGTACATCAAAGCCGTAAAAACTCACCGGATCACGGGGAAGGCGGCGCTTCTTGCCGAAAAGTACGCGGGCGAATCCGTGCGTACAGACTAACCTGCCCAGCGTTACAATGTTCGCATGGAAGCAAGCATTGGTTTACTGACAGACCTCATCCACGCGCCTGGCCCACCGGCACAGGAAGGCCCCGTCCGGGATGTTCTGACACGCGCAATGGACACCGCTGGCATTAAGTGGACAATCGATGCCCGTGGAAACCTCCTCGCATCCCTAGGGGAAACCATCCCGGAAAAGCCGCGCATTGTCGTGACGGCCCATATGGATGAAATCGCTTTAATGGTTCGTCAAATCAACCCGGATGGCACCCTCGCCGTGCTCCCGCTCGGCGGTGCACATCCTTGGAAATGGGGCGAAGGCCCCGTCGACATCCTCTGCGGAGAAACGCCGCTGCAAGGCGTATTGTCCTTTGGTTCGATTCACACCACGGATGCATCCACGGCAATCCAAAAGTCACGGGATGGCAAAGCGATCACCTGGTCGGATGCCAAAGTCATCACGGGAATTCCAGCTGATCAGCTTCCGGAATCGCTGCGCTCGGGAACGCGCATCGTCCTCTCAAAAGAGCGACGCGTCCCCGTTCGTCTTGGGGTGAACGCTGAGCTAATCGCCGCGCCTTTCCTGGATGACCGTGCAGACTGCGTGACTTGGCTGCAGACGCTGATCGCGCTCAAAGCTGATGACGCGTGCCCGGATGTCCTCTTTGCAGCGACAACCGCGGAGGAGCTCGGCGGTCACGGCGCGCTGTGGCTGCTTGGCGGAACCCGGCCAGAAATCTGTATTGCCCTCGAAATCGCGCCGATCGCGCCAGATAACGACTTACGGCTGAGCGCCACGCCGACGTGCTGGTCCACGGATGGCTACTCACCGACATCCCCGCAAGATCTTGACCTGGTTGCGGAAGCGGCAAAGGCAGCGGGAACGGGAGTCAGCTTCCACGCATTGACACGCGGCGGCTCGGATGCGAGCTGCGGTGCGGCAGCCGGGCACTGTGCACGGCCCATCACGCTGGCGCTGCCCGTCGATAACACGCATGGTTTTGAAGTGATGCATATCGGGGCCATCGATACGCTAGCACGCCTAACGACGGCACTCCTGAAGATACTGTGATGATTATGGCGGAAGCCGGTCCGGGCATTGCATTGTCTCAAACCCTTCCACTTAGACCACTCTCATAAACCAAACACAACTAATACTATTCAAATGTGGCCCCCACACGGCACGAAGGAAGAAGATCATGATTCAAGCAAAAGCTGCCATTTTGGCGGAAGCCGGCAAAGACGTCGAAGTCGTCGACATTCAAATCGGGGATATCGCTCCAGATGATGTCATTATCGATGTCGCAGCAAGCGGTGTCTGTCACACCGACCTGACAATCAAAATGCAGCAGGGTGCGGGGATGAAATTCCCTATCATCCTGGGGCACGAAGGCGCTGGAATCGTCCGCAAGGTTGGTTCAAATGTGTCGCACCTGTCGGTTGGCGATCCGGTTTGTATCGCGTACCGCGCGCCATGCGGGACCTGCCCAAGCTGCCGCCGCGGCGACCCACGCCACTGCTACATGGCCCTTCGACCAAAGACGGCGATTACACGCGCATCGGATGGCGCGGCGTGTTCACAAGTCCTGCGCTGCGGAACCTTTGCGACAAGTACGGTTGTGCATTCGAAAGCTGCGATCCGGATGCCGGATGCGATGCCTCTCGACAAAGCCTGCCTTCTGGCGTGCGGTGTGATCACGGGCGTTGGCGCTGCGATGAACACGGTCACCGTTTTCCCCGGGGCAAGCGTCGCAGTGGTTGGCTGTGGCGGTGTTGGCCTCAGCGTGATTCAGGGTGCTCGTCTTCAGGGTGCAAAGCAGATCATCGCTGTAGATGTCAACCCAGTCAAGCTCCAGTGGGCCAAAGACTTTGGTGCGACGGATGTTGTGGATGCCCGTGACTGCGACCCGGTAGCTGTTGTGCGTGGGCTGGTCAAGGATGAGTGGCCGGGCTACGAAGGCGGTGTGGACTTTGCATTTGAGGCAACGGGCCTGATGAAGTGCATCGACCAGGCGGTCCGGATGGTGAATTACAATGGCACCGCGGTGAATATCGGCTTCCCGGGCCCGGATGCAGAAGTCACATTGAATGTCGGGAATATCGACACGGGTGTCTATTGGAACAAGGTTAATCTAAAGGTTTGCCACTGCGGGGATGCGCTGCCAAGCCACGATTTCCCGCTGCTTGCGCAGTATTACCTGCAAGGGCGACTTGATCTGGATGCGATGGTCACGCAGAAGATTGGCCTGAATGATGTTGAGGAAGCATTCCACCTCATGGAAACCGGGAATGTCATCCGCAGTGTGATTGAGTTCTAGAGGCGTTTTAGAGTGACGAAGAAGCCCCGGGGAGACATAAGCGTCTCCCCGGGTATTTTTCATTTTTTCTGATTTTACAAACCAAGCAATCAGCAGCATTGAGGAAGCATTCCACCTCATGGAAACCCGGAATGTTATCCACATCGAGGTTAAAAAAGAAGCCCCCTTTAGACAACATATACTTGTCCTTCCGGGGCTTCTTCGTTCGCGAAGCGCTAGTTCTTCTTGAGGAGCTTCAAATCTGCCATCCACTCTTCGAAGCGAACCTGCCATGTGCCGAAGGGGATGCCTTTGCGCTCACTGATGGCACCACCGTGGCCACCGTGACCGTAAATGTGCAGCTCGGCCTCAACCCCAGCCGTAAACAGAAGGTTGTAATACTCCACCGTTTGCTTGGCATGAAATTCATCATCCTTGCCGGCGCTGGTCAGGAATGCGGGACCCGCATCGGATGGGATGGAAAAGTACATCGGATTCCAGCCCGCATAAACCAATGCAACAAAGTCGGGTCGGCAGCCTTGACGTTCAATTAGGTCGGTAGCCGCAGGCTTGCCCGCATCGTTACGCATATGCACGAGCGCAGCGAGCGCTCCGCCCGCTGAAAACCCCAGAATTCCGACACGCTTTGGATCGATACCCCACTCTTTCGCATTTGCGCGGCAGATGCGGAATGCACGCTGCGTATCTTGCAGGGCCTCCCCTTCGACGGTGTACTTATAGCCCGGCGTAAACGCGAGACGATACTTCAGAACCGCTGCAGCAACACCGCGCTGATTCAACCATTCGGCGATTTGTGTGCCTTCGTTTGGCCAGCCCAGCTCCCGATGTCCGCCGCCCGGCGCAACAATCACCATCGTGCCGTTAGCCTTGTCCTTTGGAGGGAGGTGCACGGAAATAATCGGGTTGTGGACATTCTTGATGTTGAAGTACTGCCCAGGCTTTGCATCCGGTGGGGTCAGAATTTCCTTTTCATTTTGCCCTTGGAGCGTCGGGTGCCCTGGTGGGTAGAGCGGGATGATGATGGGAGTTTGCGTCTGGGCAAAAGCTCCCACCATGGTGCACAGCACACATAAAGTAGGAAGAAGCATGCGGAGGATGTTCATGAAACGACCTTCACCTACATCCACACTAATTCCTGCACTAAGGGCGGAGTGTCTGCGCGACGTGCAGCAAAATCGCCTGTCCGCCGTGCTGGCTATCGTGCGAAACCATATGCCCGAGAATCCAGCGGATGGTGAAGGTATTCCCCCATGCGGAGACATCCTTATCGATGTCCGTAAGCCCGGCGAGCACGCGCAGTGTGTGTGCGCGAACACGTTCCTGCTTCTCGTAGTAGTAGGCCAAGGGCTCGCTCGGAACAACAGGCCACTTGCCATTCCAAACATCCGTCTGGTCGGCAAGCAACTCTTCCTTCAGCGCATCGGGGACCGCGCCACCCTCGAGCACTTCCATCGTCCAAATGGCCTCGGAATCAGCCATGTGTAGGAGAACCGCCCCAATACTGTGCGCCCCGGGATAGGCTTGGTGCACTAGTTGCTCAGGGGTGACATCTGTGCCCAGCATCCCCCGCCATTCTCCTGTGCTTTGCTCAAGCATTTTCATGTAAACAGCGACTTCAGGAAGCTGAGCGGTGATTGTCGTAGCTGCATCAGACATCGAAAACTCTCCTTATTGAAAGGGAATGTGATGTCGCCAGTCTACCGGTGTCAGGCTTTCCCTGCTGTGAACCCGCCATCCACGAGGAGGTTGGCTCCCGTGATAAAGCTTGCATCATCGGAGAGCAGGAACACCACCGCAGCAGCGATCTCATCCGGACGGCCAAGCCGGCCCAGCGGATGAAGCGACTTTGCATATTCCTTGGCTTCATCGGTGAGCTGGTTCAGCATCGGGGTTTCGATGTACCCCGGTCCGATGGCATTGCAGCGCACGCCATGCTTTGCGCCTTCGAGGGCAATCGTTCGGGTGAGGTTGACGAGGCCTGCTTTGCTTGCGCTGTAGGCGGCGGTGGTGGATTGGCCCATCACGCCCAAAACGGATGCACAGGTCACGATGCTCCCGGAGCCCTGCGCGTACATCGGTGGCAGTGCCGCCCGGATGGTCCGAAAGGCTCCCGTAAGGTTGACATCGATGACCTTTTGGAACTCGCTATCTGGGTAGGATTCTGCGGCGTGTGTGAGCCCGACGCCGGCATTTGCGAACAGGCCATCCACGCGACCGAAGGCAGCGATGGTTTCCTCTATCATCGCGTTGGCATCAGCGGTGGAGCGGACATCGGTGGCGATGAAAACACACTTTTCAGGATACGTAGCACGCAGGCGCTCGGCTTCAAATCCGCCTTGGCTACCTGCCACATCGGCGATCACCGCAAATCCGCCTTCAACGAGCACTCTCTCGATGGTAGCGAGGCCTATTCCGCTGGCGCCACCCGTTACCACGATTACTTTGTCTTCCAGTCTCATTTGCTTACTCCTTCGTTACCGTCTGTTCAATAACACGGTATCCAAAAGCCGGGATATTTCCATCCGCCATTCGGGCGAATAACGGGATAGCCAGTAACTGCAGGTGATGCTTTGGAGCCTTGTGGGCGAAGGACGACTGACTACAACAAATGACCACCGCGGGTGGGCAGTGGTCACTCGCCGCCAGTAAAGGCAGATGTAGGTACCTGAGTCACCAAGTGCCTACGAAAGATTTATTCCCAACATTGCCAGATGTTTACTCGTTGAAATGGCAAATAATTTTCGCAACGGTGTCCACGTCTTTGACATCACACGTGTGTTCCACAGGAACCACCACCACAGCGCGAACATCCGTGGGAAGATTTGGAAGAAATGCGGCTCGGTAGCGATCTCCACTCGGTGCTGTAAGGAGTCCATCCACCGGGTAACAGGCAGCTGACAGCACCCAATCAAGCCCACGCTGTGTCACTTTGGCAAGCGCTTCCAAGGTTGCCCAAGTGTCTGCACTAATCGCATCGCCATAGATGTCCACTGGGAATGCACTTACATCCACAAGATCAAGTCCGATCGGAAATGCACGTGCCGTCGCCCCAGCCCACATCCCGGGGATGCGGGAATGGCTTACATTCACCTGCCCGATCGGCGTTTCGGCAACCAGCTGGCCACTAGATAGGGAATGGATCGTGATACCCGAGACTGGCACATGATGCGCGGTGGCCACCAGGTAGCGCAGGAGAATGCGCCCGCAGCGCCACTCGCTCTGCTGAAGCCAATCAGTTATCGTCGCTGCGTGGATGCGCTCGTGCTCCGTGAGGATGTTTCGGCTGACATCAAGAAAGCCATCCGGGAGGTCTGTAAGCTGGACAAACCCGGTGTAAATGGTCATCGGGAAACCAGCCAGTGAACCGTGCTCTCAAGCGGCCCGCGTGAGAAACGCTTCATCCAGAAATATGAGAATAGCAGAGCACCAACAAGCCAAATACCAAATGCAGAAAGCCCAACGCCAACCGGCCAGTTCCAATCCGGGTAGATCCGGTAGAGCGGTATGCAAACGCAAAGGATATGCCCGATGTAGTGGGTCAGCGACATCCGGCCGAGGGGTATGAGGAAGGCGAAAAGCCGCTCCCTCCAGCCAGCAAGTCCGATGATGATGAGCGCCGCGCCGGTGCATTGGATGAGAAATGGCAGAGTCGTCGGTGTCCATGTGAAATCTGTGAGCGGGCGCAGCGCGGCGGGGACGACGCCATCCAAAAGCTCAAGAAGCTCATCCGATACCCTTAACGCCACGATTCCACCGACGATGGCTACGAGGGAAATCGGCCTCGCAAATATGGTTTCGACTCGGCTCAGCCGGCTCCCAAACCAAACAAGGCTCCACCACGGGACGATGGGATAGCTGTTCGTAAAGAGGATAAACGTGGCGGCGCGGAGGAGGCCGCCGGGCTTTAGGAGCTCGCTCGGTTGCTCGAATACATCGATGGCCGTGTCACTATTGAACATCAATGGAACAAAAAGCGTGGCAGCAAGTCCGAGGACCGCGATGACATCCCCAATACGTTGCTTATCCCGAACCAACTGAAACAGCGCAAGACAAAGCCCCAGCGGCATCAGGACTTCGGTGTTCCAAATGGTGGTGTGCATCAGGATCCCGATGACGCAGTACAGCGCCGCCCGGCGATAAATCGCAGCAGGCTTATCGGTGGACATCCGGGCCCACGTCATCCCCGCAAGGATAAAGAACAACACCGCCGCCTTGCCTTCGAGGGCCAACGTCACCTTTGCGGCAAATGCACCGCCATCCGATGGCACCATATGGACATAGGCCATCATCAAAATGGCGATGCCGCGTGCTGCATCCAGTGCAACGATGCGTCCCGCGAGCTTACTTGTTTCCACGCACAGGTCCGATAGCGCGGCAAGGCGCTCCCGTGTAGGTCCGCCCTGGGAGCAGCGTTTCCTCTTTCATGATGACGCTGTTGGTTGTGACGTGGGTGCCGGCACCGATATTCGCTCCGTAGAGGGGAACGGTTCCATGGCCGAGAGTGGCGCCCGGACCAATGGTGACCTTGTCGATTTTGAGCACCCTATCCTCGAAGGTGTGGGCCTGGAAGATAGCCGAGACCGTTGCATCATCGCCAATCGAAATCATGTCCGGATCCACGACCTGCGAAAAGCCCCCTGAGAGCGCAACACGCTTCCCGATCTTCATCCCCATCAGGCGGAGATAAACATTAAGCCAAAGCGTCCCCTCAAGTGGCAACAGCGCCGGCAGCGCCCACTCCGTCCAGAGGACATACAGAAAATCCCAGCGGCTGCACCAGCAGGACCATAGCGGATGCACACCGGGTTTCACCTTGCCGAGGAGCAGCCACTTCAGCAAAAGCACGATGCCAGCAAGCGCAGCGGGAACACCGATGCCAGCGATTAGCACACCTTGGATGTCCGCTCTGACCACAATCCCCAGCCAGAGCACGGAAATGCCCGCGGGAATCGCCGGAACCGTAAAGCGTAGTAGCTCCCAGAAGAGGCGAGTTGTGTAGCGAAGAGCATCCGGTTCGTACGTCAGGGATGCATCAACATCTAGGATTTCCCGCCGCGGTAGCACAAAACCGGGGATACCAAACCAGGATGACCCAGCCGTGACCTTTTCCGGCTCGGCAACGGTGCAGACACCAAATAGGACATCCTGTGGAAGCTCACTCCCCGGCATCACAACGGCGTGGTTACCAAAAAAGCTGTCTTCCCGGATACGAACCGTGCCAATCGTCACACTCCCAGAGAGGAGGAGTGGTGTCCCCATGTAAATGCCATCCGCGCAGAATGTAAGGGCATCAAATGTCACCATCTGCGGCACCAAATCCACAAGCGTACTGATCTCACAGCTGCGGCCGATGCGCATCCCGGCGATGCGCAGCCAAAGAGGCCAGAACAGACTTCCGCTCAGCCAGCGGTTTGCTGAATCAACCAGCCCGGATGTAAGCCAAATGCGGAGAAAGGCAATACTGCGCAAGGGATAGCTGCCAGCTGGGACTGCCCCAAGTAACCGTGCAACAAGTCCTTCGAAGAGCAATATTAATGGCAGCGTTGCGACTGCAGCGAGACCCGCACAAAGGGCCGTGACCACAAGCTGGTCCGGCTTTTGACTGTCAAGCAGCGCCGTAAGATTGATACCAAGTACGCGGCTGCAGAGCCAAATACTGATGATGCCAGCGAGTGCTTCGATGGCCCCGATCGCGGTCGATGCGGCTATTTTGATGCAAGCGTACGTGGCTTCCGAAAGTTGTTTGGCACCTTGAAGTGTAGGAGCATCAGGAGCCTCGCCAACATCAGCTGCCGGGATTCCCTGGAATGTCCGACCAGATTGGCTTACCCCAGCACTGAGGACAGACAGCGGTGCAAGATAAGACTTTTCAGACAGCGTTGCGCCCCCATCGATAACCGCACGGGTCCCAAC
>Ga0255103_1000469_pt1 | contig 11673 bp, 9 predicted proteins | sample Law_Cont_RepB_0h_FD_188450 | JGI IMG/M metagenome (GOLD analysis project Ga0255103, IMG submission 188450) | Freshwater microbial communities from St. Lawrence River, New York, United States - Law_Cont_RepB_0h | ecosystem: Environmental > Aquatic > Freshwater > River | place: USA: New York...
CAGCTCGGCGCCGGCGAACATTGGAGCCACGAGACCCGCGCCTGGGAAGCCCCGGCGTCGACGGAGTTCGTCAACCGTCACCTGCATCGAGACCTGCGGGAAGTCCGTTTTTCGTTCGCGGCGTTCTCCGATGCTTCGATGGCGCCGTTGCCTCCCGGCCTGGGCCGGCTCATCTCCGACGTCCAGATCATCAAAGGGCTGCTCCGCTTCATCACCATCCGGGATGGCCGCATCGAATCCGTCGAAGTCCCGACCCGCGGTCTGTCGAAGCATGAGGTCAAGAAGCTCGCGGCCCGGTTCGGGCGCGGCGACATCGTCCGCCACCCTCATGTGGCGGCGACGAAGCTCCGCTTGGCGAATCACGAGGAATTAGAGGTCTTTTGGACGCCGACCGGCCCCTGAGCATGATATTGTAACATTCCTGGCAGGGCATTTGTTTGCCTGCGGTGAACCTAAGGAACCTAATAGGGTCGGCTGCGTCGCCATCCGTCGCGGTCTCACCTCACTCTCCCATGTTCAACCGCGAACTCAGCTGGCTCAGTTTCGACCGAAGGGTCCTCGAACTCGCCGAAGACGAAAGCATCCCGCTGCTGGAACGCGTCCGCTTCCTCTCGATCGCCAGTTCCAACCTCGATGAATTCTTCGAGATCCGGGTCGCCGGCATCATGCAGCAGGAGGAATCCGCCAGCCATCCCGCCACGCGGGAGTTCCTGACCGAAGTCCTCGCCAAGGCGCGCTCGCTCGTGGATGCCGAACAGGCCTGCTGGAAGAACCAGCTCCTGCCGGCGCTGGCCGCCCAAGGCATCGTCTTCAAGGCGCGCGAGCAGCTGAACGAAGCCGACCGCGCCGAACTCTCCCCTCGCTTCGACAGCGACATCTTCTCCGCGCTGACGCCGTTGGCGATCGACCCTTCCCACCCTTTCCCCGTCCTCACCAACAAGGGCCTCTACCTCCTCGTGCTCCTCCGCGACCCGACCGACGGTGAGATCCGGCGCGCGGTCGTCCCGGTGCCCCGGGTGCTCCCGCGGGTGCTCACGGTCGGCCGAGGGGCGCAGCAGGCCTACACGCTGCTCAGCCACGTCATCCAGCTGTTCATCCATCGCCTGTTCCCGGGGCTCGAGCTGCAGGGCTCGTGGGCCTTCCGCATCACGCGGAACAGCGACCTTTACGTCGACGAAGAAGAAGCCGGCAACCTGCTCGAGGCCATCGAGGAAGAGATCCGCAACCTACGTAAAGGCGCGCCGGTCCGGCTTGAGATCGAAGCCGACGTCCCCGAGGGCGAGATGCGCTGGCTGCTCCAGTCGATCGGCCTTTCGGCGGATAACGCCTTCCGGGTCGCCGGCCCCGTCAACCTCCTCCGCCTGGGCAGTCTCATCGACCTGATCCCGCGTCCTGACCTGCTCTATCCGACGTTCGTGCCCGCATTGCCGCCCGAGTGCGTCGATCCGGCCAAACTTTACGCGCGCATCGCCCAGCAGGACCTGCTCCTGCACCACCCTTACGAATCCTTCACGCCCGTCGTCGACTTCATCCGCCAGGCCGCCAAAGACGAAAGCGTCGTCGCCATCAAGCTCACGCTCTATCGCACCAGCGGAGACTCCCCCGTGGTCGAAGCCCTCAAGGAAGCCGCCCGTAACGGCAAGCAGGTCACGGCCTTGGTCGAACTCCGGGCCCGCTTCGACGAACTCAATAACATCGAATGGGCCCGCCAGCTCGAGGAAGCCGGCGCGCACGTCGTCTACGGCCTCGCGGGGCTCAAGACGCACTGCAAAGCCTGCCTCGTCATCCGCCAGGAAAAGGGCGGACTGCGTCGTTACGCCCATCTGGGTACCGGTAACTACAACCCCCGCACCGCGCGCGTCTACACCGACTTCTCGCTCTTCACCGCGGACGCCGAGGTCACGGCCGACGTCGGCCTGCTCTTCAACGTCCTGACCGGGAACCTCAGCCGGCCCAAGTTCAAGCACCTGCTCGTGGCGCCCTTCGATCTCGCCCGACGCATCGTCGAGCTCATCGACGCCGAAGCCTCGGCCGCGAAGGCCGGACGTAAGGCGACGATCTTCGCCAAGGTGAACAGCATGGTGGACCCTGACGTCATCGCCGCGCTCTATCGCGCGTCCGCCGCCGGCGTGAAGATCGAGCTCGTCGTCCGCGGCGTCTGCTGCCTCCAGCCCGGCGTCGCCGGTCGCAGCGAGAACATCCGCGTCCGCACCTTCCTCGGCCGCTTCCTCGAACACAGCCGGCTTTTCCGCTTCGAAAACCACGGAGGCGACCCGGTCATCCTGATGGGCAGCGCCGACTGGATGCCGCGCAACTTCCTGCGCCGCGTCGAGTGTGTCTTCCCTCTGCGCAACAAGGCCCTGCGTCGCCGGGTCGAAGCAGAAGTCATCGCGACCTACATGGAGAGACTCGGCGACGCCAAGGAACTCCGAGCGGACGGCAGCACCGTGGCCTGCGCCCCGAACGGCCGCCTGGCGCCCTGCGCCCAGGACGCGTTCCTCGGACTGGCCCGCCGGCTCGTGCCGGAAGACGTCAGCGAACCGAAGAAGAAGGCCCCAGGCAGATCCGCTCGACGGCCGCGTTGAAGCCGTCCTCGGCGCCGAGGATCTCGACCTCGAGGCGGACATACATCAGCGGGATCGGCGGACGGAAACGTGACTGCAGGCGCACCGCGTCCTTCTCGGTCGTCACGATCATCTCCGCCTTGGCCTGCATGGCCTGATCGAGCACTTCGTCCAGGTCTTCGTCGTTGAAAGCGTGGTGGTCGAGGAAGCGTCGGTTCGACGCGAGGAGGGCTCCCTGCCCCGTCAGCAGTTCTTCGAAACGTTCGGGCGTCGCGATGCCCGAGAACGCCGCGATACGCTTGCCGGCGAGCGCGGACATCGGCAACCGGAGCGGACCGTCGACCTCGACGAGTTCCTTCGCGCCGTGCGCGCAGGCGATGATCTCCGCCTTGGGATTGTGCCGTCGGATGAGCGCGACGAGGGCCGGATCGGGCGCCCCGACCGATTTCGTCAGGAAGACATAGGAGGCGCGGCTCAGGTTGGCGACCGGCTCGCGCAGCACCCCGCGGGGCAGCAGGGAGCCGTTGCCGAAAGGATCGCGGCTGTCCACGAGCAGCAGGTTGATCTGGCCGCGCAGCGGCAGATACTGCAGACCGTCGTCGAGCAGGATGGTGTCCACGCCGAAGCGACGCAGAGCGAAGCGCCCGCCCTCGACGCGGTCGCGGTCGACGATGACCACGACGCCGTCGCCGCACAGGTTCTGCGCGAGCATGTAAGGTTCGTCGCCGGCTTCATCCGGACCGACGAGCACCGAGCGACCGTCCGACACGACCAACGGATCGGGCCGGCTCACCTGCGTCAGCCAGCGCCAGAAACGTTTCATCATCGAATCCGAAGCTCCTTTGTAGCCTCGCGAAAGGATCGCGACGCGGCGACCGCGGGCCGCCAGGACCTTCGCCATCTTCAGCACGATCGGCGTCTTACCCGTCCCGCCGACCGTCAGATTACCGACGACCACCACCTTGCAGCCCAAGGGCGTGTCACGGAACACCCGGTTGCGGTAAAGCCAGAGACGCAGCCTGACCAGGACTTCGAAGACCCAGGACAGGACCTTGAGAAAAGCCCCGAGCAAGGCCGGCCCGACCCCGCTCCGCCGTCCGTAGACTACGTCTACGGCATAGCTCGCGATCGCCTCTCCTAGGGAGGAAAAGTACCCTCTATGCTTCGCGGCCATGGACGAATTGATGCAAAGTTGTTTGACGAAGGCAACCATCCCGATTGAGAAGGACGACCCAGCGCCATGCTCGTACACCTGTTGCGCACCAAACTTCTCCGAGCCGAGGTCACCGCGGCCCGGCTCGATTACGAAGGCTCCTTGGCCATCGACCGCGAGCTCATGGCCCTCGTCGGGATGCTCCCCTATGAGAAGATCCTGGTCGGCAACATGGCCAACGGCGAGCGTTTCGAGACCTACGCCATCCCCGCTCCGGCCGGGACCCGCGAAGTCTGCCTGAACGGCGCCACCGCCCACCTCGGCAAGGCCGGGGACCTCCTGGTCATCATGACCTTCACCAGCGCCGACGAATCCGTCGCGGCCACGTGGAAGCCCCGTACCGCCACCCTCGCGGAACGTAACCGACGCATCGTCCGCCTCGAAAACCCCGAAGTCCCCGTCGAACTCCTCACCACCTTCCAAAGATGAGCTATCGCCTCTATATCCCCGGTCCCCTCACCGTCTCCGACTCGATCGTCCAGGCCATGGGCAAGCCCATGATCGGCCATCGCTCCGGCGACTTCGTGAAACTCTACAACGACATGCAGCCCCGCCTGCAGTCGATGTTCTTCACCCAGGACCCGGTCTACCTCGCCACCAGCTCCGCCTGGGGCGTGATGGAAGGCGCCCTGCGCAACGTCTGCCGCAAGGGCGTGCTCAACTGCATGAACGGCGCGTTCTCCGACAAGTGGAACGACGTCGCCAAGCGCTGCGGCAAGTACGCCGAGGCCCTGAAGTTCGAGTGGGGCCAGCCCGTCGACCCGGCCGCCGTCCGCGCCGCCCTCGCCACCGGCAAGTTCGACTGCATCACCTTCATCCACTCCGAGACCTCGACCGGCACCCTCTCGCCCATCGCCGACATCATGGCCGTGGTCCGCGAGTTCCCGGACGTCATCTCGATCGCCGACACGGTCAGCTCGTTCTCGACCATCCCGATCAAGAAGGATGAGCTCGGCATCGACATCTTCCTGACCGGCTCGCAGAAGGCCCTCGCCCTGCCCCCCGGTCTCGCGATCTTCGCCGTCAGCGAACGCGCCCGCGAACGCGCCAAGCAGTCCCCGGACCGCGGCTACTATTTCGACCTGATCGAGTTCCACGACAACCACGTCAAGGGCATGACCCCCTCGACCCCTTGCATCTCGCTCTTCTACGGCCTCCAGCAGCGCCTGCTCGAAGTCGAAGCCGAAGGCCTCGAAAACCGCTACGCCCGTCACCTCCGCCTCAACGAACGCATGCGCGCCTGGGGCCTCGCCAAAGGCTTCTCGCTCCTGCCCGAAGTCCGGTTCGGCACCCGCGGCCTCAACTGCTTCAAGAACGACCGCAACGCCGACCTCGAGCGCCTCAACAAGACCCTCAAGTCGCGCCATAAGCTCGTGATCGACGGCGGCTACGGCAAGCTGAAGGGCAAGACCTTCCGCATCTCGAACATGGGCGACGAGACCGACGCCACGATCGCGACCCTGATCGCCGCCCTGGACGACTCCTTCGCCGAGCAAGGAATGTAACCGGTTTGACCATCGGTTATCATCCTACGCATGCGCAAGAAGTCCTCCAAGTCCTCCTCCGAAGCCTCCGCTCCCGCCGGCTCGAAGACCCTCGTCATCGCCGAGAAGCCGTCCGTCGCGGCCGATCTGGCGAAGGTGCTCAAGGTGCCCAAGGCCACCAGCGACTACTTCGAGAACGACCAGTGGGTCATCAGCTCTTCCATCGGTCACATCGTCCGCCTAAAGGACCCCGAGGATCTCGACCCAAAGTGGAAGCGCTGGGTGCTGAAAGACCTGCCAATGCTGCCCGAGAAGTTCGACGGCACGGCCAGCCCTGACATCCTGAAGGTAGTGATCAGCGAGCGCAACAACGGCGACCGCTACAAACTCCTCAAGAAGCTCCTTGGTCGCGAGGACGTCGGAACGGTTGTCAATGCGTGCGATGCCGGCCGCGAAGGCGAGCTCATCTTCCACTACATCTACCAGCTCGCCCGCTGCAAGCTGCCGGTTCGCCGGCTCTGGCTGACCAGCATGACCAATACGGCGATTTCCGAATCCTTCGCCAACCTGCTCACCGAATCGGCCAAGGCCGGCCTCCTGGGTTCCGCGATCAGCCGCTCCCAGGCTGACTGGCTGGTCGGCATGAACGGCAGCCGCGGAGGGACGATCCGCATCGGTGGAGCCAAGCGCGAGGTCTTCTCGGTCGGACGCGTGCAGACCCCGACGCTCATGCTGATCGTCAAGCGCGAGTTCGAGATCCGTAATTTCGTACCCAAGACCTTTTGGAAGATCGAAGGAGACTTCGGCATCACCCAAGGTGGCTACCGCGGCGCCGCCCAGGTCCCCGGCGTGACCGACCGCAAGGAATCCGAACGCTTCTACGACGAAGCCCAGGCCCGCCAGGTGGCCGAAGAGTCGCTCAAGCTCGGCGTCGGCGTCGTCTCCGACGAACGCAAGCCCAAGAAGGAAAGCGCCCCGCGCCTCTTCGACCTCACGACCCTCCAGCGAGAAGGTAATCGTCGTTTCGGCTTCTCGGCCAAGACTACCCTAGGCGTCGCCCAGGCCCTTTACGAGAAGCACAAGGCGCTGACCTACCCGCGAACCGACTCCCAGTATCTCCCGGAGGATTACCTGCCCAACGCCAAGGCTGCCTTGCAATCCCTCGAGGGCGCGCACCCGGCCGGCGTCTTCGCCAAGGAAGCGCTGCGCGCCGGCTGGGTCGATGCCGCCGGCCGCCGCGTCTTCGACAACAAGAAGGTCAGCGACCACTTCGCCATCGTCCCGACCGGCACCGTCCCGCACGGCCTCACCGACGTTGAACAGAAGATTTACGACCTCGTCGTCCGTCGTTTCGTCGGCGTCTTCTTCCCGATGGCCGAGTTCGAGGAGACCGTCCGCACCACGACCGTCGGCCCGCATCACTTCCGCACCACCGGCAAAGTCCTCGTCGTCGCCGGTTGGCGCGCGGTCTGGGGCCAGGAAACCGAAGCCGAGGAAGACAAGGACAAGGAAGGCGCCGCCAGCCTGCCCGCCCTTGCCGCCGCCGACGGTTCGCCCGCCCAGGCCAAGGTCCGCGGCGTCGACGTCAAGGAAGACGCCACCAAGCCGCCGGCCCGCTACAACGAAGCCTCGCTCCTCGGAGCGATGGAGAACGCCGGCAAGCTCGTCGACGACGAAGCCCTCGCCGAGGCGATGAAAGAACGCGGACTCGGCACCCCCGCCACCCGCGCTGCCACCATCGAAGAACTGCTGGCTAAGACCTATATTGAGCGCGAGGGCAAGGAACTCGTCCCCCAAGGCAAAGCCTTCCAACTGCACCAGTTCCTGACCCAGACCTGCGAGAACATGTCCTTCCTCGTCGAGCCCCAACTGACCGGTGAATGGGAATATAAACTCAAGCAGATCGAACACGGCGAGTTCTCGTCGCCCGAGTTCATCGACGACATCAAGAAGCAGGTCGGAAAAATGCTCGAAGACGTGACGACGCCGTTGCCCTCGGCCGAACTTTCGCCGCGAGTACTCTCCCCGACCGACGGCCTGCCGATACTCACCGACGGCATCAAGTATCTCTCCCAGGACAAGGTCGGCGCCACGGATCGCCCCAAGATGGTGATCTACGCGGAGATGAACGGCCACAAGATCACGCCAGCCGAGGTCGCCGAACTGGTCGAGAAACGTCGCATCGGTCCGTTCTCCGACTTCCGCTCGATGAAGTCGGGCAAGAATTTCACGGGCTACATCGACCTCGTCGACCCGGATACCATCAAGCCCCGCGGCGCCGAAGAGAAGACCGAGGCCGCCCCCGCCGCCGAAGGCGAAGAGGCCGCGCCGGCCAAGGCCCCGCGCAAGACCAAGCCCAAGGCCCCCAGCGGCAAACTGAAGGCCGTCCTTTATTTCCCGCCGCGCGAAGGTGCCGACGGCAACCCCGACGCTTTCGATACCGATTGGCCCGTCCTCGGCCCCTGCCCGGTCAGCGGACTCCCGGTGCAGCATACGCCGACAGCCGGTTATCGCGTCTGCCCGCACAAGGCGCAGGAAGCCGGTGCCAAGAAGACTTTCAGTCTGAACTTCGAGATGCTCAAGTGCCCGCTGTCGGCGGACGACGTCCGTCGCCTGCTCAACGAAGGCAAGACGGGGCTCAAGAAGTTCGTCTCCAATCGTACCAAGCGGACGTTCGAAGCCTTCCTCGTCGCCGACAAGGCGAAGGGCTGGTGGTTCGAATTCCCGCCCCGCAAGCCGCGTGCCGCCAAGGGCGCGCCGGCGGAGAAGAAGTCCGACGAGCCGTTCTGATCAGCGCTCCCAGGCCTGACGGGGAATCCTGAGTTCGGGCTTCACGCCAAGGACCTGCTCCATCGTCCGCAGCCGCTGCAGGTCATCTGGGAAACCATCTTCCTTGGGCAGCATGCGCGTCAGCCAATACTGCCGGAGCCATCGGTAAGCTTCCTCCCTCCGGCCGTCCTCCCAGAGCGTCTGCGCGCAGATCCGCGCGGCGTACCAAGGGGCGTCCGGCGCCTCGGCGGCGGTCTGATAGTAGGAGGCGGCCAGACGATGATCCTTCAGCTTGATCTCTGCGAGCTGGGCGGCGCACAACAGCAAGGGCGTGGTGGTCTTGGCATGCCGACGGCCCTCTTCCAGGATCTCGATGCCCCGGCGAGCATAGGCATGGAAGAGTCGCTCCTGGGTCTCGGCCGGGACCTTGGCGTACCCTCCGCGCCGCCGGATTTCCCAGTGGGCGAGATCGAAGCCGACGGCATAACCGGTGTTCTCCCAGAAATAGCGGGAATGCGGATCAAGGGCGCAGGCGGCGCGCATGAGGGCCTCGCAGCCGGCGCGGTCGCGACGTTCCCATAGGACGTAACTGCGGATCCAAGTAAGGTCGGCGACGACGGTGCGCAGGCCACCGAGGATGCCGAGCAGCACGCCCTGCCCGAGGGTCGGTTCGAGTTCCTTGCGCCCGATCTCCGGGATATGCGGTCGGACGCCACGCCAGGCATGCTCCGCCATCGTGCCGGCGGCGAACAGCGCGACGAAGGCGCACAACCAGGGCGCGAGCCGGCGCATCAGATCTCCCTCCGTTTGAAGAGAAGCGCCCCGAGGAACACGTAGGCGGCCATGTAAGCGGCGCCCGCCAGCGCGACCGCCAGGACGGCGCCGGACTCGACGCCGGCCGTGCTCAGGACCAAGGCGTCACCGATGTTGAACTGCTGGAGGTTCGGCAGGAGCCGGCTCGTCAGCCAGAGCACGGCCTCGTAGGCAGGCGATTCGCTGGGCTTCAGGATCGCATCCTGCGCGATCCACTGCAACTGGCCGGCGACGACGGCCAAGGCGCCGACAACGACGGCGTAAAGGAAAGTCCGGGCCACGGCCGAGATGGCGAGGACGATGGAGGCGACGACCCCAAGGCGTAGCCACTGCAGCAGGGCGAACTGGGCGAGACCCGACGCGCTGAAAGTCGGCGGGACTTTGCCGGACTGCTCCGCGAGCAGCAGGAGTTCCTGCTCACGCGCCCAGAGGACGACACCGAGGAGCACCGAGAGCACGGCCACGAAGACGCCGAGGACGGCCCAGGCCCCGGCGAACTTACCGAGGAGGAACTCGCCCCGGCCCAAAGGCTTGGCGAGCAAAGTAAGGGCCGTCTTATTATCCATCTCGCTGAAGAAGAGCTGCGCGGTCATCACGACGGCGAGCACCGAGCCGAAGAGGAACATCCCGCCGAATCCGAAGTCGGCGATGAACTTAAGCTCGCCATGGCCGAAATCCAGGACCCGGAAAGAGACCGAGGACAGCGCCATCGCCGCGCCGAGGATGAGCAGGAAGGCGAAGAAGCGTTGCCGGACCGCCTCGAGGAAAGTGACCCGGGCGATCCAGGAGACGCGTTGGAAGGAGGCTTGCATGGCGGTTCAGGCGTCGCGGCTGCCGGTGACGAGTTCGCGGAAGAGGTCTTCCAGGGAGCGCCGTGGGTGCGTGACGGAGGTCACCACGGCGCCGTGGGCGGCTAAGGCCGCTTCGGCGGCTTCCCGCGCGGCGGGCGTCATCGCTTCGACCGTCAGCACATGTCGGTCGCGCCGGGACAAGACGTCGTCGACGCGGCCTTCGAGCACGAGTTTGCCTCGGTCCATGATGGCGACGCGGTCGCAGACCTGCTCGACCTGGCCGAGCAGGTGCGAGCACAGGACGATGGTCTTACCCTTGGCACGCATGGCGTGGATCATCCGACCGATCGCGGCGGAGCCGACGGGGTCGACGCCGGCGGTGGGCTCGTCGAGGATGACGAGTTCCGGATCGTGCACGACCGCCTGAGCGAAGCCGATGCGTTGCAGCATCCCTTTGGAGTAGGTGCCGATCGGTCGGTCGGCCGCCTCGGTCATCGCCGCCAGGCCGAGCGCGTCTTCGACGGCCGCAGCCACGTCGGCGGACGCCACGCCGCTGAGCTGAGCGCAATAGCGGACGAGTTCGCGGCCGGTCAGGAACTTATGGAAATAGGGCGCCTCAGGGAGGAAGCCGGTCCGGCGACGAGCTTCCGGCGTGGCCGAGGGGCAGCCCAGGATGCTGACTTCGCCGGCGGTGGCGGACACCAGCCCGAGGACGATCTTCAAGGTGGTGCTCTTGCCGCAACCGTTAGGCCCGAGCAGGCCGTAGACCTGGCCACGCGGAATCTCCAAGGAGAGATCGTCGACGGCACGCAGCTTCAAGCCGCGGAGGCCGACCCGGAAATCCTTCGTCAGATGGCGGACTGAAATCGCGGAACTCATCGGCGGATGGAGAAATCGACGCAGGTGCGCAGTCCGGCGAAAGTCTTGATTTCCTCCCCGCGGATATGGCCGTCAAGGGACTTGGCGATCTGGTCGGTGAAAGCTTCGATCTCGGTCTCCGCCCCTTCGGCATGGAGGTAGACCCGGCCGTCGGCGAGGTTCTGGACATAGCCGGTCACGTCATATCCGCGGGCCAGACCGAGGACTTGGGCACGAAAACCGACCCCTTGGACATGTCCGACATACCAGACATCGCGATGGGAGACATGGGTTGACATAGCCTTAACTTCGGGAAATATTTGACCCTACCTTAATCACAGCAACCGCAATCTGAACATGAATCTCCCTCTCGCCGTATTTGACGGACCCGTAATCTGGGTCGTGCTTTTCGTCGTCCTCCTGCTGTTCGGAGGTTCCAAGCTCCCCGAGCTCGCCCGCGGACTCGGCAAGGCTAAGCGCGAATTCAAGAAGGCCTCGGACGAGGTCGAGGACGAAGTCCGCAGCGCCGTCGAAGAGGACGAACGCAAGAAATTCCGCCAGAAGCAGATCGAAGAAGAAGAACGCGCCGCGGTCCGCGCCAAGATCGAAGCCGAAGAGCGCGCCAAGCGGGCGCAAGACGGCAAGCAGAACTAAGACCTGAGGGGCCTGCCAAGGCCCCTTTTTATTGCCAGATGTTCACCGGGCTAGTCCAAGGCGCCGCCACCGTCGTCTCCCTCTCGCCCCGGGCAGCCGATGGGGCACGTCTTACCCTGAGCCACCCTCTCCTGGCCTCCGCTCGTGCCGGCGACAGCATCGCCACGAACGGCTGCTGCCTGACGGTCGTCGATCCGCGCGGCGAGGTCGCCAGCTTCGACCTCCTCGCCGAGACCCTGCGCCTGACCAACCTGGGCGAACTCACGGCCGGAGGCGTCGTCAACATCGAGCCCAGCCTTCTGCCGACCGACCGGATGGGCGGACACTTCGTGACCGGCCATGTCGATTGCGTCGGCAACATCGCCTACCTCGGCCGTGAAGGCGCCGACTGGCGGCTCGATATCTCCGCCCCCGAGACCATCCTCCGTCACGTCGTCCGCAAGGGCTGCGTGGCCGTCGACGGGATGTCCCTGACCGTGGCCGACCTGATTCCCGGCGGCTTCCGCATCTGGCTCATCCCGCATACT
>Ga0255103_1000484_pt1 | contig 11492 bp, 14 predicted proteins | sample Law_Cont_RepB_0h_FD_188450 | JGI IMG/M metagenome (GOLD analysis project Ga0255103, IMG submission 188450) | Freshwater microbial communities from St. Lawrence River, New York, United States - Law_Cont_RepB_0h | ecosystem: Environmental > Aquatic > Freshwater > River | place: USA: New York...
AACAAGCAACGACTCTCTGCGGTACGTCTTACCGTGAGGCGTGCCAATCGGTTCCCAGAGCCTCGCTGAAAGGCGGTAGGTACGAACTCCAGCGATGGGCGCATCAACCACTATGAGCACCGTGCCTTGGCAACGGCATCAATGTAGGACTGTGCCCGCGCGGTGATGGCATCGGCATTGCGACTGGACAGAAGCGCTTCACTGACGAGATTGCTTCCTGCAGCAACGGCTACACACCCGGCGGCAAACAGCTCCGGAATGGTCGTGATGTCTACGCCTCCGGTCGGGATTATTCTAAGGTGCGGCAGGGGAGCAAGTAACGCCTTAATGTACTTAGCGCCAAGTGTCTCTGCGGGAAAGAGCTTTACAAAATCGGCACCGGCATGGTGAGCAGTCTGTGCCTCTGTAGGTGTGAATGCCCCGCAGACAATCGGCAAATCGGCATCATTACAGGCCTTGATCACAGCGGTGTTCAAGATTGGGGTGACTACAAACTGAGCACCCGCATCTACTGCAGCCAACACATGGTCAACCGTAAGGACGCTTCCGATGCCCATCGTGATGTTCGGAAGCTGTTCACGCACTTTGGTAACCAACTTTAGTGCACCTGGAGTGGTCAACGTTGCTTCGACAATATTGCAGCCACCCACACCGAGCGCCGCTACGGCTTCAAAACAAAAATCATCCGATTTCGAACGCACAATCGCGACAAGTCCAGCGGTGAAAATGTTATCGGAGACCCATTTCCTGTTTGTCATAGATATGTATTCCCCACTCAGGTGCGTCTACTACGTTACGATTTATTCTACCGGACGACTCCCGATGTTGAATCAGTAAATAGCAGCTGCTCGACATCCGAGCGAGAAAAGGTGCAAAAGTCGCCGCGGATACCATGTTTAAGAGCAAGTGCGGCAGCGCCGAAGTTTAGACAATGCTCCATCTCCATTCCATTCATCCATTGTGAAAAGAATGCGCCAGCAAAGGCATCCCCTCCGCCAACTCTCTCCACCATCGGTATCACCCGGCGCTCACTTTGATAGGCCTCACCGTTACCATCACACGCTACAACACTCCACGCATCATGCGTTTCATCCACTGCACGGCGTCTACTGACAATGACATTTGAAAGCCCGGGAAATCGCTGATGTAAATCGTTTGCCTTGTCGATATCCGCTTCAGACGTACAGCCAAACAGCATCCGGGCATGGTTTTCATTGCAAATCAATGTGTCCACATAGCAAACCAGCGGGCTGATCCCGCTCGCAGCAGCATCAGCAGACCAGAGTTTCATCCGGTAATTAACGTCAAGCGACACGTGAATTCCACGTTCCTTGCATTTTGCGAGCAACTTGACCAAGGTCACAGCGGCCTCGCCGCCGATTGCAATCGTGATGCCCGTAAAGTGAAAATGCGTTACGTTTTCCAGCATCGCGTCGAAATCACTATCCGAGGGTGACCATTTAGTCACTGCGGATCCTGCCCGGTCATAAATGACGGATGCTGGTTGAAGTCCTGTTGCAGGTTCAACGAAATAAATTCCGATTCTGCCGGGGATACACTTTATTTGTTCAATATCCACGCCAGCAGCTCTTATCTTCATGATGGCGGCTTTTCCAAGGGAATTGTCAGGTAGCGCTGTTACATAGCGCGCTTGGCTCCCCATCATGGATGCGGCTACCGCAACATTGCATTCAGCGCCTCCAAATGCGAGGTCTGCACCGGTCGCGGTGATCAACCTGCCATCCCCGGCAGGCGAAATGCGCAACATTAACTCTCCAAAGGTCATCAGCATCGGCATATCTCCACAATAACGCATAACAATCCCCTTCACGGTAAAATTCGCGTCTGGAAGACCAAAGGTGACTCATGTTTGACAATCTCGCCGAAAAGCTGCAAACAGCATTTGCAAAGCTACGCGGTAATCAAAAGTTAACTGAAGCGGACATCGATGAAGCGATGCGTATCGTTCGCACGGCGTTGCTCGAAGCGGATGTCAACTTTAGGGTCGTCAAGAGTTTTGTCAGCCGGGTAAAAGAGCAGGCGCTTGGCGCGGATGTCTTGGATGGACTTCAGCCCGGTCAGCAGGTCATCAAGTTCGTCCACGATGAACTTGTACGCACACTGTCAGGTATCGGCCCGGATGAGTCGATTGAAGGCGCTGTCGCAGTCCCTCTGAACATTCAGTCGCGTGCGATGACGGTGATGATGCTCTGCGGTTTACAGGGTGCGGGTAAGACGACGCTTGCCGGCAAGCTTGCCAAACGCTTGATCGGTCAGGGGAAGCAAGTGATGCTGGCTGCGTGTGATATTCAGCGCCCGGCGGCAATCCAGCAGCTTCAGGTCGTCGGTGGACAGGTCGGCGCGACAGTCTACACGCAGCCCGGAATGGGACCAGTGGATGTTGCAAAGCACGCGGTTGCCTTTGCGACAGAAAAGCGCCTCGATGTCGTTATTCTTGACACAGCCGGCCGGTTGCACGTTGATGGCTCATTGATGGATGAGCTCAAAGCAATCCACGCTGCGACATCCCCGCATGAGACCCTTCTGGTTGTCGATGCGATGACGGGCCAGGATGCCGTGAATGTAGCAATGCAGTTTACAGATGCCATTGACGTCACTGGATTTGTCCTCACAAAGGTCGATGGCGATACGCGTGGTGGTGCCGCGATTTCGCTGCGGGCCGTTGCAGGTAAACCGATCAAGCTTGCCGGAATCGGCGAGAAAATGGATGCGCTTGAGCCATTCCATCCGGACCGAATCGCACAGCGTATTCTAGGCATGGGTGATGTTCTTTCGTTGATTGAGAAGGCGGAAGCCGCAGTCGACGAAAAACGTGCCGTCGAGATGGAAAAGAAGCTGCGGCAAGGCAAATTCGATTTTGAGGACTTCCTTGAGCAAATGCAGCAGATGCGAAAGCTGGGTCCACTCGAGCAGCTGTTGAAAATGATTCCAGGGGTTGGGGCTCAGCTCAAGGATGTTGACTTTGGTGCGGGTGAAAAGGAGATGGCGAAGTTTGAGGCCATCGTCCGAAGTATGACCCCCAAGGAACGAAAAAATCCTGAAATAATCAACGGAAGTCGTCGCAAACGCATCGCCGGTGGCTCAGGTGTACCTGTTTCTGATGTAAATATGGCATTGAACCGATTTGAACAGATGAGAAACCTGATGAAAGGTCTTTCAAGTGGTAAGATGCCCGGGTTGTCTGGAATGCCTGCGCTCCCTGGAATGCCAGGTCAGCGGCGTCCAGCTAAGAAGGGTAAGGGCGGAGGTCCATCTGGACGGATCCGTCCTCCGTTTGTTCGTTAGGCGATGTTTCGGCTACCAATGCCGTAAACTGGGTTTGAGGGAAATTAGGAAAGCATATGGTTAAGATTCGTTTGCGCCGTGATGGCGCCAAAAAGCGCCCGTTCTACCACATCGTTGCAGCAGATGTCCGCCGTGCGCGTGATGGCCGCTTCATCGAACAGCTCGGCTATTACAATCCAATGGTTGCAGCTGATGTTGCTCCAGTTGTGGAACTTAAAGAAGATCGTCTGCGCTATTGGCTTGGAGTTGGCGCTCAACCGACAGATAAGGTCCACCACATCCTTTTGAAGAGCGGTTTGATTGAAGCAACGACAAAGGCTGAAGGCTAAACTTTAGTCGGTCAAAGAAGGTCCACCGTTGAAATCGACTGTTGAATTTCTGGTAAAAGAACTGGTAGATAATCCGGATGCCGTTGAGGTGTCCGAGATTACTGGTGATGATTCCACGACGTATGAAGTGCGCGTCTCACCTGATGACTTGGGAAAGGTTATCGGAAAGCAAGGGCGTATTGCCAATGCGATTCGCACCCTTGTCAAGGCAGTTGCCATGAAAGACAAGCGTAAAGTATACGTTGAAATTCTTGCATAGCAAAAACCAAATGGTTTTATTCGTTGGCGTGAAGCGAGTTTCGTCTAGTGGATAGTTCATCCGTACTTATTGGAACAATCGCTGCGCCTTTTGGTATACGGGGCGAAGTCAAAGTCATGGCTCACTTCGCCCGGATGCCTCTGATCAAGTCCTTCAAGTCGCTCCGGCTGGTTTCTCCAGATGGCGTAGAAGCTCCAGCCGTCGTCGCATCGGTTCGGCACCATCCCCCTAGCTGGCTGGTTTTGCTGAATGGCATCGATCGAAATCAAGCTGAGCATCTTCACGGATACACATTGCGGGCACTCAAAGAAGAACTTCCCGACCTTCCGGCAGATGAGTTTTACGCTTTCGATATCGAAGGCTGCGCAGTCACTACAGACACTGGCAGGGACTTTGGAATCGTGCACACCGTGCACGTAAATGCCCACAACAACGATGTCTACGAGACAGACGTTGCTATGATCCCTGCAGTTGAGCAGTTCGTCCTTAGTGTGGACATCGCGAACAAGGTCATCACCGTTCGGGATGTACCAGGCCTCCGGGTCGATGAGCTCTAACGAAGCACCTGCAAAACGGTTCTGTGTACGCGTAGTAACCCTGTTTCCTGAGTTCATTCTCCAAGCGGTTAGCCACAGTATTCTCGGACGAGGCATCGCCGCCGGGATTATCGATGTCCAAGTCATAAACCCGCGGGATTACTCGACGAACAAACACAAAACGGTTGATGACTATCCCTTTGGCGGTGGCGCTGGGATGGTGATGAAGACCGAACCTCTAGTTGCTGCGATAGAAGCATCCAAAGAGTCAGGCACAGAAGAATCCCCTGTCATATATCTTTCGCCAGCCGGATCAACGCTGACACAAGCGATTGCTGCCGAGCTCTCCGAACTAAACGGAATCACGCTCGTTTGTGGCCATTACGAAGGCATTGATGAGCGGGTTCGTGAGCACTGGATAGACCGTGAGCTTTCGGTTGGAGACTATGTCCTGACGGGTGGTGAACCTGCGGCACTGATTGTCATCGATGCTGTTTGCAGATTGATTCCCGGTGTACTTGGTAACGATGATAGTCCAGCGGACGAGTCGTTCTCTGCAGGAACATTGGAATACCCGCATTTCACACGTCCCGCAGACTTTCGCGGTCACAAAGTTCCTGATATTCTATTGTCGGGTCACCACGCCAAGATTGAAGATTGGCGGAGAACGCAGGCGCTTGTGCGCACGCGCTCCCGTCGTCCAGATCTATGGGAGAGGTTGTTGCCATTGTCGAAGGAAGACCGGAAGCGGATCGACACCTTTGACAGGCTCGGAGAGTCATAACTGACTTTGGTCCCCTGTCCGGTGAACAGAATATTCACCAAGGCGGCAAGAGATTGTCGTGGCGACGCTTCCAATGTCCCAACCGGCATGATTGCTGGGGTCGACCTCTTGGGAACGGCCGAAACCGACCAACGGATTTAACCGTCGGTTTACGGAGTTAGTATTATGGCAAACGAAACCATTATTCGTGCGATTGAAAATGCGCAAAAGCGCACCGATGTTCCTCGCTTCCGCGGTGGTGACACTGTTCGTGTCTACGCCAAGGTTATTGAGGGTGGTAAGGAACGTATCCAGATCTTCGAAGGCGTTGCTCTTGCACGTCGCGGCGAAGGAATTCGGGATACCGTTCTGGTACGTAAGGTCACCAACGGTGTTGGTGTTGAGCGTACATTCCTTGTTCACTCACCTAGAATCGACCGAATTGAAGTCATCCGCCGTGGTTCAGTCCGACGTTCAAAGCTTTACTTCCTGCGTGATCGCGTTGGTAAGGCTGCTCGAATCAAGGAAGACCGCAACGGTCGCTTCGCCGACAAGTAAGTACGTGAGAGCAACGCAACGTTAAGTGGAGCCCTTAACCGACAAGCTTTCAACACTTCCGTTGCCCGTTGTTGTCTCAATACTTGCCCTTCTCACGGCTGTCCGTGTCTCCTGGAAAGGAGATCGGTCAGCCGTTTTTCGTGTTCTCACCGAAATCATCGAGACGATTCAGATTGCGGTGGCGCTCGTTTTCCTAATCATCAGGCCCTTTATCGTCCTCACCTTCCATATTCCGACAGGCTCGATGCAACCAACACTCGATGTCAACGACAGGATTATTGTAAACAGAATCGTCTATCGCATAGCTCCTGTTCAATACGGTGATGTTGTCGTATTCCGTGCTCCCGTAGCTGCTGACAAAAAAGAACAAGAGTTCATAAAACGGGTAATCGGAATTGCCGGTGATCACATCGCAATCGAACCAGGCAGTATGAATGTGGATGGCACCGTCCTCAACCACACGGATGTCCGGGCGATTCTACTCAAGAAGAGTCTCATAGACTCTTCAAGTGCTCCTATATTGTTTACAAAAGATGGACTTTGGACTGGAAAGAGAAAAATCGATATTCAAGAGCTGCGTGAGTTGCTCCCTGGGAACAGAAAACTGCAGATCACTCCGGGGCACGTTCGACGTAACGGAACCGTCCTCACTGAGCTTTACATTCGAGAAGACCCTGACTATATCGATGTCGACCATGTCATTCCCCCCGGACATGTCTATGTTCTTGGAGACAACCGGAACGACTCTCACGATAGCCACCGCTGGGGAAGCGTTCCCATAGAGCGCATCATTGGCCGCGCCGAAGCCGTCATTTACCCGTTTTCACGAACGAAATTTATTCAATGACACACGATATGACGATCTTTGAGGTGGAATGTCAGGCCAACGGATGGCGGAATGTTGCAGGCGTGGACGAGGTGGGTCGAGGTCCGTTGGCAGGCCCTGTCGTTACCGCAGCGGTCATCTTTCCAGCTGGTTACACAAACATCGAAATCAAGGATTCTAAAAAGCTAACTGAAAGGAAGCGCTTATTACTGGCGGAAGTCATCAAGGAAAATGCGCTGGCCTGGCATGTTGATATCGGCCCTGTCGATGAGATTGACAGAGTCAACATCCTTCAGGCGACATGGGCTTCGATGCGCCGGTCGATCGCTGCACTGGCTATCGTCCCCGATGCTGTCCTCGTAGATGGCAGCCCAGTGCCCGGGTTACACAATCGGTGTACATCAATCGTTAAGGGTGATGACAAGTCGGTATCGATCGCCGCAGCATCGATTCTGGCAAAAGTTGTCCGCGACAGCATCATGGTCGATGCGCATGAGACGTACCCTGTTTACGGCTTTGATGGACACAAGGGGTATCCAAGTCCCATTCATCTCAAAGCACTGCGCGAACACGGACCGTGCCCGCTTCACCGACGAAGTTATGCTCCAGTGGCCCAAGCTGCGTTGGACTTTGGTGTTCCTTAGAGGCAAGGCAAGTCGATGGGTACTGGACCACTACGTTCTGGTCGAACTAATACCCGCGTTTGAAATCAACGACGTTTAGTAACTGTTCATCACTGACATAGCGACGCAGGTTGTCCACGAAGAGATCCAACAGCCTCACTCGAAGACCATCGGTCCAAGCGCTACTGTGGCAAGTGATATGCACATTTGGATGACTCCAAAGTGCACTGTCCTGCGGCAGGGGTTCAGGCGATGTCACATCTAAGACTGCAGTACTGACTTTCCCAGTGTCGAGACAGCGGATTAGCTCATCCTGGTCCACAACGCCCCCACGGGCAACATTGATAATCCTTGCACCAGGCCGAAGCGCAGCGAGGACGGTACTGTTTACGATTCCTGTCGTTTCAGGCGTCATCGCACACGCAATGATCAACCAGTCAACCTTTGGAACCATCTCCATGAGACCCGACAAACCCGAATAAACAGCATCTACACCAGCAACGGAAATGGGACGCTTTCGATGCAACATCACCGTACAGCCAACCGCTTTACACGCTTGTGCGATGTGTTGCGCGACAGGCCCTGCTCCGATGATTCCGACGGTACTTCCAGAGACCTCAGTGTGCGTCACCCATTCCCAGTGCCGCTCTTTCTGCATCTCGAGGAACTGCGGAACTTTATGCGTTACTGCAAGCATCCAGGTGATCACAAACTCCGCCATCGATGGACCGTATGCAGGACCGCTGTCCGTCAGAATCAAATCTGGGTGAGAAAGAACCGCAGGTACCATCACATGATCGACGCCGGCGGATGCCGTGTGAAGCCACTGCTTTCTGGATGCATCCATGAGCTCATCAAAACGGGCACCCGCGATCCACCGGACGACGACATCGGCATGCGAGTCACTCAGATGCTCAGCATCATCGGAGAAACCAACCAGATCGACATAGTCCGCACCGCTCGAGCGTAGCCGAACTGTAAGGTCATCTACGATGGATGTTGGAACAAGGACACGTACTGGCATTAGAGTTTCTCGAAGACAACAATGTGCTGCCATGGCAGCGCTGGATTTGTTTCAACCCACTTGACGGGGAACAATGCCAACTCTTTGCGCAGCTGCGCCTGCGACATTTTGTGCACTTCCTTGATCGGTACACGACGATCTTCCTTGCGATATTCAACGAATACCACTCGCCCGCCCTTTTTGAGCGACTTGACCATGGATGCGGTCATTTCGAATGGCTTGTCAAACTCGTGGTAGACATCGACCAACAGGATGAGGTCAACAGAATCAGGCTTTAGGCATGTATCATCTGTCTTACCCAGAACAGTCTCGACATTTTTCACTCGTTTGATACGCGAGCGTTCATTGATGATCGCAAGCATTTCAGGCTGAATGTCTACTGCAAGAATCTTTCCTTTGGTGCCAACCCGAGGCGCCATTCGAAAGGAAAAATAACCGCTTCCGGCGCCGATGTCAGCAACAACCATCCCAGGTTTTAGCTTGAGAGCACGCACCAGAACATCAGGAGCTTCTTCAGTTTCCCTCTCCGGACGCTCAAGCCAATCAGCTCCCTCATGTCCCATCACCTGTGCAATCTCACGGTCCATATAAAAAATGCCGGTTCCGTTCGGATCATGCATCGCCCGTCGCTCATAAGTTGGTTGTTTTTGGTTTTGAAAAGGCCACATTCAACGATTCTACCCGTAGACCAAAGTTGCGGATACCATATTTCAAGTCTTATTCAGTGAGGAATGCACGTGATAAAGGTAGCGGTAGTTGGCTATGGGCCATCGTTTAATATGGGGCGTCAGCACTTAACACAAATGCGCGATGCGGGCATGACTCCAGTAGCCGTTTGCGACACCGACCCGGCGCGCTTAAAAGCAGCTGAAGATGAGTTCCCCGGTATCGCTACTTACAGCACAGTGGATGCTCTGTTGCAAGATGGGGATGCAGATCTGATCACTGTCATCACACCTCACGATTCCCACACAGCAGTTGCGCTGCAGTGTCTTAATGCTGGAAAGCATGTTGTCATCGAGAAGCCGATGACGATTACGACAGAACAGTGTGACTCACTCATTGCTGCAGCAAATGCGCACGGAGTCGTGCTCTCGACGTACCACAATCGTCACTGGGATGGTCACCTGCTCGAGGCGCTCCAGCACATCAGTGCCGGCGAGATCGGCGATGTCTTCCGTATCGAGTGTCACATGGGTGCATATGACCAACCATCCACTTGGTGGCGAAGCCAGCGCAGCGTGTCAGGTGGGATTCTCTATGACTGGGGTGTCCATCTGCTTGAATACAGCTTACAGATTTTGGCACCGGCATCCATGACGGAAGTTTCTGGCTACGCAAAGGCTGGTTTCTGGGCCGATAGCCTTCCATTCCCAAATGATGCAAACGAAGATGAAGGGCACCTTACGGTTCGCTTTGATGATGGTCGCTGGATATCCCTTAATATCTCGAGCATTGATGCACACAATAAGGGCGACCGTGGAATCCTCGAAATAACCGGTACCAAGGGTACGTACCTGATGTACTTTGACAAATGGGTTATTCGAACCAAAACAGATGGTGTTCTTACCATTCGTGAGGGGAAGAACCAGGCTGGTCAGACCGAGAAGTTCTACGAGAACATCGAGGCTGCCATTTCGGGACGTGAGGCACTTGTGATCACACCTGAATGGGCACGACGCCCAGTTCATATTCTGGACCTTGCCGTGCAGAGTGCGAGCTCAGGAAAATCTCTTCCTGTCAAGTATGCCTAAACACTGACTCAGACGGATGATTGACTGTCTGTCGATGATGTCACAGCTATGGTGACTCCGACAGACAGTAAACTTCACAATCTCTTAACATTTACCAGCGATCGTACATTTAGACTCTATGGTGCAATGATTGGAGGTTTGACTGTTATGACTTTTGAGGTAGTGCGTACCCCTTCGGCGATCCGCGGCTTTGGTGCCTATCCCACTTTGGTTGATGTTACGATTAATGGAGCAGGAGCAACGTTCCCGGCGCCTCTTTATAACGCATGGTCTCAGGAATACGGTCAACAGCGTAAAGTTGCTATCAACTATCAGGCGATTGGATCCGGCGGTGGAATCAAGGCCATAACGGCCCGTTCCGTTGACTTCGGCGCGACTGACTCTCCGATGACCGACGCTGAGCTCTCACAAGCCGCTGGCGTCATCCACATCCCAACCTGCGTTGGCTGTGTCGTGGCAGCCTATAACATCCCGGGCGGTCCAACATCTATTAAACTGACTGGGCAAGTCCTGGCAGACATCTTCACTGGAAAAATCGGTACTTGGAATCACGCTGCTATAGCTGGACTTAATCCCGGAGTGAGATTACCAGCGCTACGAATTGTTCCTGTATCCCGTGCTGATTCAAGCGGCACGACAGCCATCTTTACGTCTTACCTTGCCCGTGTATCTGCATCATTCAAAGCAGAAATCGGTGAGGGGAAGAGTGTAAATATCCGCGTTGGCGTCAAGGGCAAGGGGAATGATGGAGTTGCTGCATTAGTCCGCCAGACTCCTGGTGCACTTGGCTATGTCGAGCTCGCCTACGCAGAAAAGAACAACATGCCTTTTGCACTGATTCAGAACGCAAAAGGAAACTGGGTTGTGGCATCCATCAAGTCCGCCACCGAGAGTGCAACGGCAAAGGACCTCCCTGCGGACTTCAGGGCGATGATTACCAACACGCAAGACAAGGAAGGTTATCCAATCGCCGGGTTCACTTGGCTGTTAATCTATCCAAATGCCAAGCGTGAGGTGAAAGATTTCATCCGGTGGTGTTTGACAGATGGTCAAAAGTCAGCCGCTCGGTACGACTATGCCCCTCTTCCAGAGGCGGTTCGCAGACGTGCATTTGCCGCTATCGGGAAATAAGTCTTGCCTACCATCGATGATCGCTCAAAATCCGCTTCAGGCAGCCTGACTTCTGGCACAAACCGTAAATGGATTGATTCTGTGTATGTCGGGGCCATTACGACGATGTCGTTGGCCCTGATGACGTTGGTTCTGGCCATCGGCTGCGCCTTGCTCTGGCAATCGATGCCGGCGATCAAGGCCTTGGGTCCGGGATTTGTGACTGGTCATGAGTGGGATGATGCCACCGGTAAATACGGCAGTGCGGCATTTCTTTCAGGCACGCTCTATTCAAGTGGAATCGCCATTTTGGTAAGTGTTCCGATATCCATATGTAGCGCAATCTTTCTTGCTGAGCTGGCGCCAAAATGGATACGACTTCCGATTACGTTTCTGATTGAGCT
>Ga0255103_1000504_pt1 | contig 11264 bp, 10 predicted proteins | sample Law_Cont_RepB_0h_FD_188450 | JGI IMG/M metagenome (GOLD analysis project Ga0255103, IMG submission 188450) | Freshwater microbial communities from St. Lawrence River, New York, United States - Law_Cont_RepB_0h | ecosystem: Environmental > Aquatic > Freshwater > River | place: USA: New York...
CACCAGTTCTGCAAAAGGTGCGGGCGGAAAAAGACCTGTTGCAGGACCGGTGCCCTGATATGACAGTTATGTTACAAATGTGACGCAATCATGTCAAGTATTGGGACGTGAGTTACGGTCTTTTCTATGGCAAAGCCCGGAAAAGTTACGATTTACCACAATCAGCATTGAAACAGCAGCGTCAGTGCCGTGAGCATTGCTGAGGAATTAGGCGTCAACGCCGAAGTGGTTTTGTACATCAAGAATCCGCCCGATGAAGCCACATTGCGCGACATCATCTCGAAGCTTGAAGATCCCGTGACCAGCCTGGTGCGTCGAGACAGCATGTGGAAGAAGCTCGGTCTCGAAGAAAAAGACGCCCAGACCGCCGATCAGGTCGTGAAGTTGTTGGTCAAACACAAACAACTGTTGCAGCGACCAATTGTGGTGACCGCCAAGAAGGCCATTGTGGGCCGACCCAAAGAAAGAATCCGCGAACTACTTTCCTAACCTCGTGATTCTGGTGCCATTTCATTCGGCAATAGCAAACAAAACGACACCAGAATGACAATGAAATGTGAGTATCAGACGGTGGCAGGTCGAAGGTGTCGCCGTCCGCTGAAACCAGCCGCGATGTATAGCAGCAGAGCAACAATCAAGAGATTGCGGTACCCGATCAAAAGCGAACTGTACTCAAGAACACCACCGACCATGGCACCTATGAGATTGGCCGCAAAAGCATTCGCTGAATCGCTGGTGTCGCGGAACCGTTGAGCGAAAATAATGTTGGCCAAAAAGATGGGCGTGAATGCAAGTATGCAAGCAGTCAAAAGCCTTAAGGGCAGACCGAGTGACAACAACGAACTTTGTGGGATCAACCATCCAACAACAATGGCGACCCCGAGAAGTACATACGGAATGAGGAGTTTCTTAATAACAACGCGCCGCGAGATGATGACCGCCAGAAGTACAGACAGCATCACCCCACCAAAAACCAACGCGTTGACTAACCAAGTAGTTCCGAAGAGCAAGGCGAATTGCACAACGTTCTTCGTTTCCAAAAGAAGGAATGCGACACCCATAAAGAAGAGATCAAGGTGTGAACGCATACCTCTGAGTGGACCGCCAACAAGTCGCACCAACAATAGCGAGACAAAAAGAATCAATGCCAAAGCAACGAGGTAAAAGCTTGGAATTGACGGAGAACGGAGATAAGGGAATGGCCGGTCGTCTTTTACTGGGTCTGGTGTTGCCGACGTACTCGCCCAAACATCATCGGCTGGACAGGTGACTCCTTCAGGAGAGACACCAATAGTGAGCACTGCAAGTGCCTCGCCGTCAAGTTTTGAAACGCAAGGGGCATGTCCAAAGGCGGCCTCAAGTGTTGCGGCATATCGATCAACTAACCATGATTCGCGATACAAGTTATACATGGAGAAAACCCCGTTTTCAGTGAGGTGTTCACGGTACGAGTTAGCGGCTTCTTGAGTAAAGAGGTAACTCTCAAGTCGAATAGACGAGGCGCCCTGAACCAAAGTCAAAGAGTCAGGGAGAGCGAGAATCATCAAGTCCCACTGCTTATTTGACTGTTCTAGATATGCACGGCCATCGTTGATATGAACATCAACACGGGGGTCGTCGTACGGTCGATTGGCGTGGTTGTCACGAGCAACTTCAAAGAGACGGCGATCAATCTCTACCGCATCAATATGGGCGGCGCCCTCATGAAGACCAACCGCTACGTCGTTACCGCTTCCAGCACCGATGACAAGAAGATCATTGGCAGGAGTTTTATCAGTGCGACGTTCATACACAGTCTGATAAATAGGCAGATCGTATTTTCCGGTTTGGAACCAGTGCGGAACACCATTGACAAGTACTCCAGCACCAACATCGTCGGCGCCTAATCCAGCAACATCTAATGTTTCGGCTTTGTAGTAGGGCGTCCAGATGACATTGCTGTCGCGCGATTCAATTCCGAGGGTGACAACAATTATGAGAAGTGGAATCAGCGTCAGCGCGATTTGACGAAGTTGGCGGGGCCGAATGGTATAGATGAGAATTGCTGCAACAATGACACCCCAGACGACGGGAGTCGCACCGAGAAATGAAAGAACTGTAAAGATTGCAATGCCAATAATGCTTCCGATGAGGTCAAATTGGTAAGCCTCAAGGTTTTTGAGTTTCTTAAAAGTGATGGCGATGCCATTTCCGATACACGCAAGAATTGCGGCAACGGTGAGAAAGATAATCGGTAACGCAATTTCACGCGGCGGGCCTGAAGGCTTTAACTCTCCTCCGAAGAAAATGAGGTCCCCTCCGGTCGCACGTACGTTTACAGGAACGTTGTGAACGAAGAGAATCAGCAGGCCGAAAACTAATGGGGTGTACGGCAGCAATTCATGATCGCTGCGGTGTGACCAAAGGAAACCCAGGCCGATTCCAAGAAAACTTCCCAAAAGGACAATGTTGGAAAAATAGGAAAGATAGAGAACATTTCCACCAAGCCACCTAATCAGTGCAAGCTCTGCAAAAAGCATAAGAAAACAAAGCAGAACCAGCCGAACACGCATGCCAGTCAATCTTGAAGCCATAAAAAAAGATTAGTTTGTGATTGTGGTGCCAAAGATCATTTCAATGCGAAAGCCAGTGGCGCCACTATCACATGCAAAATCACACTGAGATATGACTATGAAATCTGACTATCAGACGGTGCGGACGATGATGGCGTCGCCTTGACCGCCACCGCCACACAATGCTGCAGCACCCACGCCGCCACCACGGCGACGTAGCTCGTGCAAGATGGTCAACGCAACGCGGTTACCGCTCATGCCGATCGGGTGACCAAGTGCAATTGCTCCACCGTTGACGTTCACGATGTCGTCGCTGATTCCGAGATCGGCCATTGAGGCAATACCAACAGTGGCGAATGCTTCGTTGAGTTCGAACAAGTTGATGTCGCTGACCTTCATGCCGACCTTGTTGAGTGCCTTCAAGATGGCACGGCTTGGCTGAGTCAACAACGATGCATTGTCGGGACCAGCAACCATGCCGTAGCTCACGACCTGGCCGAGAGCCTTGATGCCACGATCTTTCACGAAGCGCTCAGACATCATGACAACTGCCGAACCGCCGTCGCTCAATTGCGAAGCATTTGCTGCAGTAATCGTGCCGTCTTTGTCGAATGCGGGCTTGAGGCCACCGAGGCTTTCCATAGTGGTTTCGGCGCGCACACCTTCGTCATTCGCGATGACCAACGGGTCACCCTTGCGCTGCGGAATCGAGATGCTGACGATTTCATCGGCCAAACGACCAGCGGCGATTGCAGCAGCGGCGCGTTGGTTGCTCTTCATCGCAAGATCGTCTTGCTGCTGACGGCTGATGTTGCCAGCGGTGTAACGCTCGGTTCCAAGACCCATGAGGCATGAGTCGAATGAACACCACAAACCATCGGCGATGATGGCGTCTTTGAGTTCGGTGTTTCCGTAACGGAAACCGCCACGTGCACCCGAAGCGATGTACGGAGCATTCGTCATCGACTCCATGCCACCAGCGATCACGATGTCAGCATCGCCGGCTTGAATCATTTGGTCGGCGAGGTAGATCGAGTTCAAACCTGACAAGCACACCTTGTTGACGTTGATGGCAGGCACGCTCATCGGAATGCCAGCCTTCACGGCGGCTTGACGGCTCGGAACCTGACCCTGACCAGCCATCAACACTTGGCCCATGATCACGTGGTCAACTTCGTTTGGCGAAACGCCGGCACGCTCGAGAGCGGCCTTGATGGCGATACTGCCAAGATCGGCGGCGCTGAATGAAGCGAGCGCTCCGCTCATCTTGCCAATCGGCGTACGGGCTCCAGCGACGATGTATGAACCGGCCATGATGGACTCTCTTTCGTAAGGCGTTCTCGGGTGACGCATTTGTCAGATCCCTATTGTGTCGCCAAAGTGACCCCAGAACCTACCTCTGAGTAACATCGGCGCATGGAAAAGATCCTTGACGCCATCATGAGCGGTGCCGACAGCGCAACCATCGGAGCCCTCAGCATTCCCGACAATTACCGAGCTGCCCATATTTTGGCGACTGAAGCCACCATGTGGGAAGGCGTGCCGTCCGAAAAGAAAGACCCACGAAAAAGCGTGCATGTCGGAGACGTCGCCACACCCGAATTGGCACCCGACGAGGTCTATGTGGCCGTCATGGCAAGCAGCATCAACTTCAACACGGTGTGGTCAAGCATTTTTGAACCAGTCTCAACTTTCGGCCCAATGAAGCGCCTCTCGCGTGAAAGCGAATGGGCCAAGCGCCACGATCAGCCGTATCAAGTGCTTGGTAGTGACGCATCAGGTGTTGTTGTCAAAGTCGGTTCGGCTGTTCGCATGTGGAAGCCGGGCGATCACGTGACTGTGCATTGCAATCATGTTGACGATCAAGACAACACCGCACACAACGATTCGATGATGGCTGCAAACCAGCGCATCTGGGGATACGAAACCAACTTTGGTGGTCTCGCCGATTTGTCAATTGTGAAAGCCAATCAACTCATGCCCAAACCTGCGCACCTCACGTGGGAAGAAGCAGCTGTCAATGCATTGTGTAACTCGACCAGTTATCGCATGTTGGTGAGCCGCAACGGTGCAGCAATGAAACAAGGCGATGTCGTGTTGATCTGGGGAGCAACAGGCGGCATCGGTGCCTATGCAACTCAATATGTATTGAACGGAGGCGGCATTCCGGTGTGTGTCGTGAGTAGCGACGAAAAGGCGCAAATCTTGCGCGACATGGGTGTTGAACACATCATCAATCGCAAGACCGCGAATTATAAGTTCTGGAAAGATGAACACACTCACGATGAGACTGAATGGCGTCGCCTCGGAACCGACATTCGTGATCTCGCCGGCGAAGACCCCGACATCGTTTTTGAACACCCGGGTCGCTCAACTTTTGCAGCGTCGATTTATGTCGCCAAGCGTGGTGGCACTGTTGTGACCTGTGCAGCCACCAGTGGTTTCATGATGGAGTTCGACAACCGCCACTTCTGGATGCGACTCAAGAATCTGGTCGGCAGCCACTTCGCTAACTACCAAGAAGCATGGCAAGCCAACCGCCTCATATCTAAGGGCATGATTCATCCGGTGCTCAGCCAGACCTTTGACTTGAACCATGTTGGTGAAGCTGCGTACCAAGTGCATAACAACATGCACGAGGGCAAGCTCGGCGTCTTGTGTTTGGCTCCAGAAGCAGGTCTCGGTATTACCGATCCTGCGTTCCGCGCCAAAGTTGGCGAAGCCAATATCACCCGATTCCAGCGCGCCTGATCTTTCGTGGCATTCTGTTGACATGATTCTCACCGAAATCGATCACATCGCCATTGCTGTCAAAGACCTTGAAGCCGCCATTGATTACTACAAGCGTGCCTTCGGAGCCGAAGTAGATCATCGCGAAATTGTTGAAAGTGACGGCGTTGAAGAAGCGTTGTTAAAAGTGGCCGAAAGCTACATCCAACTGTTGACACCAACTCGTCCCGACAGTCCCGTTGCAAAAGCGATTGAAAAGCGTGGCGAAGGTCTTCACCACATTGGATACCGTGTTGCCGATTGTGGCGCGGCGTTAAATGCAATGTTGGCTGCAGGTGCGACGGCAATCGACAAAGCTCCTCGCCCTGGTAGCCGTGGAACCACTGTTGCGTTCATCCACCCCAAGGGCAGTTTCGGAACTTTGATCGAACTCGTTCAAGAGTGACAATCAGAAACTGATTGTCAGTCGGCTTGGAGTAACAAGCCTTTGAGGTATTCAGACTCGGGGAAGTGCAAGTGCACCGGGTGGTCAACTGGTTGACCAAGTCGGCGAATAATCCGCAGATCGCGTTTCGCGTCAACGGCTGCTCCTGCCACAACTTTTTGGAATAGATCTGTATCCATTGATTGCGAACACGAGAACGTCATCAACTTGCCGCCGGGTGCGAGCAACTTGATTCCAACCAAGTTGATGTCCTTGTACTTACGAGTGGCGCGTTCAATATGCTTTGCGCTTGCCGAATACTTCGGCGGGTCAAGAATGATCAAGTCAAACTCGGCACGGCGATCGCGCATACGGCGAAGTACTTCAAACGCATCGCCTTCAATGACTTCACCAACGTCGACACCGTTTAATTCGGCATTCTGCTTTGCCAATTCAAGTGCAGGCCCAGATGATTCAACTGTGGTTACTGAAGCGGCACCATTCTTGGCTGCAACGATTCCGAATGAACCGGTGTAACCAAACACATTGAGAATACGGAGTCCGGGAGCCAGTGAGGCCACCAACTTTCGTGAATCACGTTGATCAATGTAGAAACCGGTCTTGTGACCTTCTTCAACATTGACGATGTACTTCTCGTTGCCTTCGATGGCGTAAATCTTTGCGGGAAGTGTGCCAGCTGCAAGTCCGTTGCGAACGGTCAGGCCTTCACGTTCACGATCGGCTCCTTCGCTGCGCTCATACACACACGTGATTCCTTCAACCTTCATGAGTGTTGATACAACTGCGTCGCGCCAACGTTCAATGCCGACACTATTGATTTCCATCACGGCGACTTCGCCGTAGCGATCGACGGTCAAACCAGGAAGACCATCAGCATCGCCGAAGATCAAGCGACACGTGTGAGTGAGTTCGGGGTCGGCATTGCGCTGGGCAACGGCCTTGTTAATTGTCTCAGCAATAAAGCCGGCAGTGATTTCAACATTGGGATCAAACGACCACACGCGAGCGCGAAGAGCCGAGAACGGACTGTATGAAGCAGTTGCGAGCTCGGTGCCGTTGACGGCAATGATGCGAACGGTGTCGCCAGGCTGCGGATCGCCCTCGACTTTGGCCACAGCACCGCTCAGAATCCACGGGTGACCGCGTTTCAAACTGCGATCGCGGTCGGCTTTGAGATGCAGTGAGGCTGAAGGTTCGATTGTCATTGCTTAGAGGGTACGACCTGAAAGAGCCTTGACGCGTTCTTAACAAAACAGATATTTAGCCGAGCGTGTCTGTGCCGATATCTAAGGCGTCAATCACAGTCGTCAATTGAAAGGAAAAAACATGAATATCAACAAAGAAACAATGCAGACCCGCCGAGATAAGGGATTCACACTCGTTGAATTGCTCATCGTGGTCGTGATCTTGGGAATTCTCGCAACCGTGACAGTGTTCGCCGTCCGCGGCATCACTGACAAGGGTCAAGAGAGCGCCTGCGATACCGACTTGCGAGTCATGGAGACCGCCGTCGAAACGTGGTACGCCGATCAGTCCACCGGAACCGCTGGTGACCCCACCGAAGCTGGACTAGTCACAGTGCAGTTCCTTCGTGCCGAGTCAACCTTGCACGATGTAGGTGTTGCTGGTGCAGTTGAACCACAAGTCGGTGGAGCTTGCGTCGCCTAAATGGTGTTGAGAAATAGTTAGACAAAAAGGCCGGCCCGCAAGGGCCGGCCTTTTTGATGTCTCCAATTATTGATACCGCGAGTTAAATCTTTTTGATCAACTAGTTGTTGACGAGTTGTGAGCGTTGCGTTGCAATCTGCGTGACAACTTCTTTGGGGTAAGCACTCTGGCTGCAGGCATCGGCCTGGGTGATGTGGCCGGCAATGACCAAACGTGCCAGGTCCATTTCGAGAGTTTGCATTCCTTCGGCCTGACCAGTGCTGATGACATTACGCATTTGGCGTGTTTTGCCCTCACGAAGAAGGTTGCGGACAGCATCGTTGACCATCAGGGCTTCATAAGCGGCGACTCGACCACCGTGTTCGGATGGAATGAGGCGTTGGCTAATGATTCCTTGTAGTGAACCGGCGAGCTGAATCTGAATTTGGTCGCGTCGTTCGGCGGGGAAGACATCGACGATGCGGTCAAGTGCTTGCGATGCGTCGTTGGTATGCAATGTTGCGAAAACAAGGTGACCAGTTTCGGCAAGCGTGAGGGTGATGGCGATCGATTCAAGATCGCGCATTTCACCAAGCAAGATCACATCGGGATCTTCTCGTAGCGCAGAGCGCAATCCATCCTCGAATGTGTTGACATCAGTGCCAACTTCACGTTGGTTGACCAGCGACCGCTTATGTGTGTGCACAAATTCAACCGGATCTTCAATTGTCAAGATGTGGCAAGCCCGATCACGGTTGATTTGATCAATCATGGCGGCCAAAGTGGTGCTCTTTCCCGAACCAGTAGGCCCAACAACCAAGACCAAACCGTATGGGGCATTCAGCAACTTCGAACACGCTGCAGGAGCGCCAAGTTCGTCAAGTGGGCTGATGCGGTGAGGGACAACACGCAGGGCCAGGGCCATGCATCCTCGTTGTCGAAAGGCGTTGGCGCGAAATCGGCCGACACCGTTGATTCCGAAGGAAAAGTCAACTTGATGATTGTGGTTGAACTCTTGAGTCTTTGCCTCGTCCATGAGGCTGCCGATCATGCGATCAAGTTCGATGGCACCAAGATCGGACATCCCTTCAATTGGAATCAAGTCGCCACTCAGGCGGACCATCGGGGGGCGACCAAGGGTGAGATGTAAGTCGGAGGCAGATGCACTGACAGTTGCTCTCAAGAGTCTGTCGAGTTCTGGATCAATTGTGAGTTGTGTAAACGAAGTCATCGCTAGTGTCCTTTGTTAATGATTTGCGCGAATGGAATCGACATTGCGACACCGGTGTTATGGGTTGCTGTTGTCATGGGGTTACTCATTGGTTCGTTCTTGACAGTGGTGATCGATCGCGTGCCGCGTGGAGCATCGGTGGTTCAACCGGGATCGGCGTGTGGGTCGTGCGGGCTCGAACTTGGTCCACTTGATTTGGTGCCGGTTGTGTCGTGGCTGGTATTGCGAGGAAAATGTCGCAAATGTCGTCAACCCATCGGAATCGAACCGATCATCGTTGAAATCGTGACTGCCACTTTGTTCGTTTTGATGGCTATTCATTTTGAGCGCAGTGTTTTGGTTGCAGCTTTTTGTGTTTTCTCGGCTGGCCTCACGGGCTTGACTGTGATTGATCTGAAAACTCAGCGTTTGCCGCGTGAAGTGTCGTACACCGTCATGGCTTTGGGAGCACCACTTCTGGTGATCGCCGCATTGATTGCAGATGAGCCTCGACGCATCTATATGGCTGTGATCGGCGCTGCTATTTCCCTCGCCGTCATGGGTGCTCTGTATGTCGTGAGTCGAGGTGGTCTTGGTGATGGAGACGTACGACTGAGCCCGCTGCTCGGAATGTATTTGGGTTGGATAAATCCGGGGCTCGCATTGGTTGGTTTGTTCTACGGATTCATTTTGGGTGCAGTCATCGGAGTTGTGATGATGATTGTGGGCAAAGCTGGTCGTCGGACGCAGTTGCCATTCGGACCATTTTTGGCAGCGGGGTCGATTGTCGCAATCTTCTATGGGCAGAACCTGATTGATCTGGTGTTGGGCCACTGAACTCAACGAGCTCATCACGCACCGTCTTTCACGCCACCAAGAACTCCGTACATCGCCGAAACAAGAGCAACGGCAACGAATCCAACCATTAAGCCCACGCCGATAATCATGATTGGCTCGAACATTGTGGTGAAGCGCTTAATGCGAACTTCAAGTTCGGAGTCAAAGTACTCACTTGCTGCAGCAAGTTGTTCATCAAGTGTTCCGGTTTCCTCGCCAACTTTAAACATTTGCTTGGCAGCACCAGGGAAGAGTTGAGTTGCCGCTAACGGTCCAGAGAATCCAGATCCGCGAAGCATTTCTTCACGCGCTACTTCAAGGCGTTCGCGATAGACCGAATTACCTGTTGCTTCTGTTGTCGTTTCCATTCCATCGGGAAGAGGAACGCCTGCACGCACCATGGCCCCGAGAATGCGACAGAAGCGTTCAAGAATTGCGTATTCAATGATTCCCTTGATGACCGGAATCTTGAGAACGGCCTTGTCCTTAAGCCGCCGACCTTTGTCGGTTTTCACCATCCAGATTGCCAATGCAATGACGCACGCAAAAAATGTGATGGGGATGTAGATGAGATCAGTGAATAGTGATGCAACGGCCAACAGCATGCGTGTCGCCAGTGGGAGATCGGCGTTGAGTTCGGCAAAAAGGGGTTTGAACTTAGGCAACACATAACCAGCCAAAATGATGACAGTGACAACTGCCATCGCCATCACGACCGCTGGGTATGACAGGGCGCCGACAACTTTTGATCGAGTGTCAATTTCGCGATTCAAATACGCCGACAAGCTGTCAAGAGTTTCGTCAAGCCGACCGGTGAGTTCGGCACTGTGCAAAATTCCGACGTAATAGTTTGGAAAAACATGAGTGTGCTTGGCGGCGGCAATCGAAAGAGTTCCACCATTGCGCAACTCCTCAATCATTGCAGTGATTGCTCGTCGCAAAGCCGTGTCTTGAGTTTCGTCACCAATTGTTTCTAAGGCTGTTGTGATGGGAATTCCAGCTCGAACGAAGACCGCAAGTTGACGCGTGAAATGCATCAACTCTTTCTTCTTTACTTTTTCTTTGGTGAGTTCAAATTGAAGAAACCCACGCTTTTCGGCCAATTTTGTAGGGTAGAGATCTTGGCTCAACAGATGTGCACGAGCATCGCCAATGCTGTCGGCCTTAGTGTCACCTTCAACGGTGACTCCTTCGTTGTTTATTGCGCTGTAAGCAAACCTAGGCATCAGTCTTCCAATCAGGCCACGTACAGAGTTCGAATAACTTCGGCGACCGTGGTGACGTCGGCGTCAACCAAGTTGATGGCTTCGGCAATCATTGGGCGCATACCTTCATCAATTGCACATTGACGTACGCGTTCAGTTGTTGCATGTTCGACAACCAGTTGGCGAATAGTCGGAGAAATCTTGAGCAACTCATAAACGCCGATGCGATCGCGATATCCAGTTTGTGAACAGTCGTTGCACCCAGCACCGTGAAAGAAAAGTGTTTTGCCACTGCTGGGAAGGTGGTGTTGAAACAAAGCCATCTCTTCGGAGTTCGGTTCGTATGGCTGTTTACATGAATCGCAAATGCGACGTAACAAACGCTGACCGATCACGCCCATGACTGATGAAGCAATGAGGAATGCTTCAATGCCCATGTCAAGCAGGCGATGCAATGCGGCGGCCGCATCGGTGCCATGGAGTGATGACAAAACGAAGTGACCAGTGAGCGCTGATTGCACAGCGATTCGTGCCGTGTCGGCATCGCGGATTTCACCAACCAAGATCACGTCGGGGTCTTGACGTAACAGCGCACGTAGTCCCGTCGCAAATGTGAGGCCAGCTTGTTCGTTGGTTTG
>Ga0255103_1000520_pt1 | contig 11166 bp, 10 predicted proteins | sample Law_Cont_RepB_0h_FD_188450 | JGI IMG/M metagenome (GOLD analysis project Ga0255103, IMG submission 188450) | Freshwater microbial communities from St. Lawrence River, New York, United States - Law_Cont_RepB_0h | ecosystem: Environmental > Aquatic > Freshwater > River | place: USA: New York...
CTGTCAAGCAGGTCGCCGGATCGCTCGGCGGAGATAACCAAGTCCATGCCCCATCATAGCTTATCGCACCGCCCCAAGGAAATGAGGTCGATTCATCAGGGCACTGTGAAGTCCGCTCCCCACGGCTTGCGTCCACAGGGGTTCCGCCTCCCAATGAGGGCCTCCCTTCCATGACCACTCAAGCCCGCGCCTACGGTTCCGCCGCTCCCACCTCCCTGCTCGCCCCGATGCAGATCGCCCGGCGTGCACCCGGCCCGACGGACGTCGCGATGGAGATTCTCTTCTGCGGCGTCTGCCACTCCGACGTCCATACCGCCCGCGGCGAATGGCCAGGCACGAACTACGCCTGCGTTCCGGGCCACGAGATCGTCGGCCGCGTGACGGCCGTCGGTGCCAAGGTCACGAAGGTCAAGGTCGGCGACATCGGCGCCGCGGGCTGCATGGTCGATTCCTGCCGCACCTGCCCGAGCTGCCAGAAAGGTCTGGAGCAGTTCTGTCTCACGGGAGCCACCTTCACCTATAACAGCCCCGACAAGCACCTCGGCGGCCAAACCTTCGGCGGCTACTCCTCCCATATCGTCGTCGACGAGGCCTTCACCCTCCGCGTCCCGCAGGGTCTGGACCTCGCCGCGACCGCTCCCCTGCTCTGCGCGGGCATCACGACCTATTCTCCGCTCCGCCACTGGAAGGTCGGCCCGGGCCAGAAGGTCGGCGTGGTCGGCCTCGGCGGACTCGGCCACATGGGCGTGAAGTTCGCCCGCGCCTTCGGCGCGCACGTCGTGCTGTTCACGTCCTCCCCCTCCAAGGTCGCCGACGGCCTCCGCCTGGGCGCCCATGAGGTCGTCGTCTCGACCGACGCCGCCGCGATGGCCAAGCATGGTTGCTCCTTCGACTTCATCCTCGACTGTGTCTCGGCTCAGCATGACCTCAACGCCTACATGGCGCTCCTCAAGCTCGACGGCACGCTCTGCCTCGTCGGCGTGCCGGAGAAGCCCCTCGCGGTGCACGCCTTCAGCGTGATCATGCCGCGCCGCAACTTCGCGGGCTCCTGCATCGGCGGCATCGCCGAGACCCAGGAGATGCTCGATTTCTGCGCCAAGCACGGGATCGTCTCAGACATCGAGCTGATCCCGATCCAGCAGATCAACGAAGCCTGGAACCGGATGATCAAGCAGGACGTGCGTTATCGTTTCGTGATCGACATGGCTTCGCTGAAGACGGCCTGACCGGGTCCGCTTACTTCTTGAGATCGGCAGCGATTGCGGCGCGGTAGTCAGCCAGCGCGGTGAAGAAATCCGCCTGAGCGGTGACTTCGGAGAACTGGGCCTCGAGCAAAGCCTGTTCGCGGATCTGCAGGGCAAGAAGGTCCGTGGCGCCCTGGCTGAAGCGTGTCTGTTCGGCTTTCACGAGGAGGGCGGACAACTCGACGTTGCGCTTGGCGGCGCCGAGCAGTTCATGGGCGGCGGCCAAGGCGGACCAGCCGTCCTTGACCTCGACGCGGATACGGTCGCGGACGAAATAGAGATCCTGCTCCAGACGACGCAGTTCAGCCTCGGAGACCTGCGTGCGACCCAAGGCCTCGTTCCGCTGGATGGGCAGGCGGAACTCGAGACCGGCGCGCGATTCGTCACGACGGACATCGTTATAAGGTCCGTCGCCCTGGTTGCGCGTGATGCCGAAAGTCAGGTCGAGGTTCGGCAACGTGGCATTACGGGCGAGGCGGAGGTCGACCTCGACCTTCTCCTTGAGCAAACGGACCCGACGGAGCTCAGGACGAAGCTCCGCCACGGCCTCGAGCAGCGAGACGTCGCCCATGCGTTCGGGGAGCTCGGCGATAGGCAGATCCTTAGGCAAGCGATCGCGCGCCGCCGTGATGGGCTGATCGTCCGGTCCGCGGTAGAACAAGGAAAGTTCCAAGGCTGCGGCCTCGAAGCGGCGGCGGGCCTGGGTAGCGATGAGCTGACGGCTGACGATCAAGCGCTCGTTGTCGGTGACGACGATCGGGGCGACCATCCCCTTCTTGGCCTGCTCGGTCAGTGCGGCGGCGCGGTCTTCGGCCACCTTCAGCTGCTCGCGGGCGACGGTCTCGCGGAGACCGGCGGCCGCCCACTGATAATACGAGCGCGTGGCGGAGCGGATGATATCGAGCTGCTGGCGCTCGATGAACGGGTCAGCCAGATTCAGATCCAACCGGGCCTTCAGGCGCTCGGCGCGCTGGCGGTCGATCGGTCCGTCGCGGAGCAAGTTGAAGCGCAGGCCCGCGCGAAATTCGCCGTCCCGTTGGGTGCGGTCCTTGTCGTAGTCGGCCAACAGGCCGCTGCTGCGCCGATAACCCGCGAAGACATTCGCGCCCCAGAAAGGCAGGCGTTGTTCCAGGGAGACGTCCGTGGTCTCGCCGTCGTAATAGCCCTTCGGGGTGATCCCCGCCCGCAGGGCGAAACCCAAGTCGAAGGCTCCGTCCGCCTGACGCAGGCGTCCGGCGGCGATATCCTGCTCGATCATCGCGATGAGCAAAGGCGGATAGCGCTCCTTCACGCTCGTGAGCACTTCCGGCAGGCGCAAAGGCTCCGCCGCGACCAGCCAGACCGGCAGCCAGGCGATGAGCGCGAGCCACCTCACTTCTTCGCCTCCTTACCGGGTTCATCCATCGCGACGACCGGCGGGAAGCCGTTGAGCTGACGCCAGATTTCCTTCCAGAGAGGCACCTGCTGGAGCAGGACCCAGCCGTTGGCGCGGACGCCTTGGCGCAACCAGCGGTTACCCGGCCAACCGACCTTCGTCGGCTTGCCGTCACGCATCACGATATCGGCGTCCGGGGCCACGACCACGCGGAACTTGCCGGAGGGATCGCCCGCGGCGTCAACGAAGACGACTTCGCCGCCGAATGTGCCGATAGCCACGCTCGGCCAGCCGACGAACTGAATGGCCGGCCAGCCTTCGAACTGCAGACGCACCGGGCTGCCCGGGATGACGGTACCGTCGGGCTTGGTCACCCGGGACTGCAGCAAGGGCATGTCATTACCCTCAAGCCAGATTTCGACGAAGCGGCTATCGGTCTCAGGAATCACCACGCAGATGGGGCTGCCGGGGCGAAGGTAGGTGCCGTCGGTCGCCTGGACGGAGAGCACGATGCCGTCGCGAGGGGCGCGGACGAGCTGGCGTTCGTTCTGGCTGATCTGGACGTCGATGACGCCGAGGTCGCGCTCGACAGAGGCGAGGTCCGACTGCGCCGAACCGCGCTGGGCGCGCACGCCGGCGATGGTGGCGCTGAACTCGCTCTCGGTCCGGCCGAGGGTCGCTTCGGCGGCGACGAGCGCGGCGCCGGTGCTGTCGCGGGACTGGATCGCGAGTTCGTAATCACGGACCGAGACGAGGCCGCCTTCCTTGAGTACCTTGGTGCGCGTGAAGTTGAGCGCGGCGGTCTCCGCGGCGATCTTATCGGCGACCACGCGCTGGCGGGCGGCGTCGACCGACTGCCCGCGGGCGAGCTCGAGCTGACGGACCTGCAGTTCGAGGTCCTCGATACGACGCCGATTGGCGGTCTGGCGGTCAGACAACGAGGCGCGCTGGGCCTTGAGATTGTTCAGGAGGTTCGGGTCGTTGTCCTGGAGCTCGGCAAGCACCTCGCCGGCCTTCACGCGCTGGCCTTCGAGCACATACATCTTACGCACGAGGCCCGCGACAGGCGCCTCGACGTTCACGCGACGCTCCAGCGGATCGAAGGCGATGACCTTACCGGTGCCACGCACGAACTGCTGCCAAGGCAGGAACCAGATCGCCAGCAGGATGGCGACGAAGCCGAGGCCGGCGATGCGGGAAAGCAACCGGATGCGGAAAGAGGAACCGGCCAGCAGCAAGGCAGGCAGACGCCCGCGCAGGGCAGGAGCGGGGGTGTCGGTGGACGAGCTCATGCGTGGGAAGAAGCGAGGTTGAGGACCGTCGGGCAGCGACGGAGGAGTTGCGGATCACGGGTGGCCAGCAGCAACGTCCACGGACGTTCCGGGGCCATGACGAGGTCCACGAGATGGGTGGTGTTCTCAGGATCCATACCGTCGAGGAATTCGTCGATGACGAGCAGCCGCGGACGATGGAGCAAGGCGCGGGCGATGAGCAGACGGTTCCGTTGGCGGCTGGAGAGCGGAAGGCCGCCGGTGACGAGTTTCGTGGAAAGTCCGTCCGGCATCGCGAGTACGTCCGTCAGCAGGCCGACTTCGGTCAGCGCAGACTGGACCTGGCCGAGCGTGATGTCGGGGCGGCCGAGCCGCAGATTATCCATCAGGCTTGCGCTCAGGATATCCTGCGAACGCAACACCATGGCCTGGCTGCGATAGGCTTCCAGGTCCCATGAACGCAGGTCGAGCCCGTCCACGAGGAGCGTACCTCCGGTCGGTTCGCGCATGGCGGAGACCAGGTCGAGCAACGTGCTGCAACCGCTGCCCTGCGCCCCCGACAAGGCCAGCCGGCCGCCGGCAGGGACTTTGACGTTGAGACCGCTCAGGAGTTCACGGCCGCCGGGATAGGCGAAGGCCACGTCGCGGAGTTCGAGGGAAACCCCGGCCGGATCGCCGACGGGGACCTCGCCACCTTCGCGGTCGGTCTCGAAATCGACGAGGTGTCCGAGCTTGTCGACGGCGGCGAGCGCGTCGTACCAAGCTTCGAACTGCTTGCCCAGCTTGGCGAAGGAAGCGACGACCGCGCTGACGATGAGTTCGCTGGCGACCAGCTGGCCGAGCGTGAGCTGTTGGCTGAGCACGAGACCTCCGCCGACGATGAGCAAGGCCGCCGTGGCCAGCACCTCGAGGGTGAGCAGGCCGATGATCTGGCGCATGAGCACGCGGAAATGCCACGCGCGTGCCTCGAGGTAATTACGGGCGAGCTCATCGGTCCGCTCACCCGCTAAGGCGAGGCCGGAAGGCCCCTTGAACAGGCGCGGGTAGCGGGCGACCTCTTCGAGCCAGCCGACCGCCGCATACTTGCTGCGGGATTCAGCCAGGCTGGAGGCGATCGCGCCCCGGCCGAGGACATAGACCACGAAGCACAGCCCGAGCAGGGTCACGAACATGTAGGCGAGCAGGAACGGGTGGTAGAACCCGAGCACGACCAGGCCGACGACGGCTCCGACGACGATGTTGATGCCGTTCAGCAGAAGCATCGCCGAACTCTTCTGGACCGTCACGACGTCCAGGAAGCGATTGACCATCTCCGGAGCGTGCACACCGTCGAAGGCCTGCGTCCGGACGCGCGGGAGGCGCCAGGCCATGTCGGCCGCGAGCCGGACGAAGATCCGTCGCTGGATATGCTCGGCGACGACATACTGTAGGCCGCGGATGATCGCGGAGAGCACGAGACAGCCGGTCAGCGCGATGGTGATGAAGATCAGCGCCTGCTGGAAAGGCGTCGACTGCGTGCCGAAGGCCAGATTCCCGACGACGCCGTTGATGGCCAACGGCAGGGCGAGATAGAGCAGGCCGGTGACGAGACTGAAGATGAGGATGGTGGCGATATCCGCGGACTCCGGCCGCATGAGGCCGATCAGGCGGCTGATCGGACTGGGATGACGGTCTTGCTGATGATCATCATCATCCCGCCCCTTGAGCCCCTCGGCTGGCATGGTGGGGGAGACGAAGGCGACCTCGACCTCGGACTGAGCCGAAGCCAGCCCGAGCTGCTGGACCAACGCGGCGCGGCTGACGATGTAGGTCTGCTCGTCGCCGTCGAAGGAAGCGAGGCGCTCCCGGAAGAGACCGCCGCCGACGACCACGGTGAAACCCTTGACCTGGGTATGGATGACCAAAGGCAAGGAGGCCCGGGCCTGCCAGAGCGCCGAGGCGAGCGGCATGCGGCAGAGGTCGGCCTTGAGGCCGGTGGCAGGCAGGGCGGCCGCGACGCGTTCGAGCGGCTCCTCGTCGGCGTGAGCGGCAAGGGCTCCGGCGATGCGCGACGCATCAGGAGTCAGCCCGGCCTGACGGGCGAGAAAACCAATCAGACGGATTTCCTGTGAATGTCCTTGGTCCGGACCTGAGGAAGACGACGAAGAACTTCCCGCATTCTTGGAGTCAGCCATGGCGGTCTAATTCGCTGGCTGACTCGCAAGATGCAAATCAAACTTCCCTTAAAACCTGCCCATGAGGGAAAGAATAGTGAGGCATTTAGGATGCTCTATGCCATCCATAGTTTAAATCAGCGAAGCAGGGCGAGGACGTCCGCCTTGATGGCATCGCTCCAGATCTGATAACCCTTCTCGTTCGGGTGCAGGAGGTCGGGCATGATGGTCTTGGACAGCGTGCCGTCGGACTCGAGGAACTTGGCGCCGACATCGAGGAAGAAGACCTTCTGGCCGTCCGCGAAACCCTTCACGATGACGTTGGTGGCCTCGTTCTGCTGGCGGAACTTATCGTTCTTATCGGCGCCGCGAGGGAAGATGCCGAGGACGAGGATCTTGGCGTCGGGGCACTTCTGACGCAGCTGGCCGAGGATGGCCTTGATGCCTTCAGCGGTCTGCTCGGCGGTGCACTCGTAGACGGCGCCATTGAGCTCCTTCTGCGGACGACCTTGGTGGCCGGTGTTGTTCGTGCCGATCATCAGGACGATCGCCTTGGGCTTGAGGCCATCGAAGTTGCCGTTTTCGAGGCGCCAGAGAACGTGCTCGGTCCGGTCGCCGCCGATGCCGAAGTTTGCTGCCTTGAGCGGAGCCCAATCCTTCGTCCAGACGGCCTTGCCCTTCCCTTCCCAACCATGGGTTATCGAGTCACCGAGGAAGACGAGCTGCGCTTCGCCTTTCTTCGAGATGTCGTTGAAGGACTCGTGACGCTTCTCCGTGCCGGGATGCAGGACGGGCTGGACGGCATAGTTGGCGCAACCAGACAAGAGGGCGGCGGCAGCGAACAAGAGAGCGATGCGATGATTCATAGGGGTAGGCTCACTCTGTCCTTCCCTCCTCGGCTGGCAAGCCACCGCTGACCGGTCAGGCCGGCCCGGGGAACATGCCGCGAGACAAGGCAACTAACACCCACGTCAGCATCGCCAGCCAGGCTCCGGAAAGAACCCAGACCACCCAAGCCAACCTTCGCTCCCAGGCCGGGGCGCCCTCCGGAGATCGCAGCCAGAGGAAAATCCCCGACGACAGGAAGGCGATCGGGATGGCGAGGAAACTCTGGAGCAGATGCGCCGGCCGCTGAGTCCAGCCGTAAGCCTCGGCCGCCAGGACCCAGGGTATGCAGAGGAATACGACAGCGGTCGCCCCGAGGAAGACGGCACGGATAATACGGCGCGCGGACTGAGGCTGGCTCATTTGATTTCAGGTAACGCGTAATACGCGACTTCGGCGAAGAAGAACTCCGCCATGTTGAGTTTGGAGTAGTCGTAATGACGGATCGCCTTGAGCACCTGCGGCCTCGCTGAGGCTTCGCCCGCTAACGCCACGACGGCGGCGGCGGCCAAGGGATGACGCATCCAAGTGGACTCGTAATTCTTGCGAGGCCCGCGCTTCTTGTAATCCACGATCTTGGCCAAGCGTTCGGCCTCCTTCTGCGTCGGCTGAGGGAACCACGTCGGGTTCGCCGCGCGCCAATCGGCCGTGCCGAAGAAACCTTGGTCGGCGTTATCGAACATCGCATGGGTATCCACCGACGACAGCGCGAACCGCGCGCTGACGTCGAGTCCTTCGCGATAAGCGGCCTTGGTCGCGGCGTCCGTCTCGACGGCGGCGAGCCGCGCCAGTCCTGCCTGGGTGCCGACGTAGATCCAGAACTGTCCCTTCTGCAGGGTCGGAATGAAGCCAAGGTCCCGCGGGCAACCCAGCGCACAGATCTCGCGGCGCGTCTCGGCCGACTTGGCGGGCTTCGCGTCCAAGGCCCGACGATAGCGCTCCAGCCAGACGGCGTCGCCGGTCATGTCATAGGTGGCGCGCAGCAGATAGACGTAACGGGCCGCATCTCGGAAGTGCTCGCCTTTGAAAGCTCCGCGAAAATCACCTTTGAACGCGCCATCGCAGGGCACCCGCCAACCGTTGCTTTCCAGCACATCGGCGACCTCACGGACTTTCGCCACGAGAACCGTGCGCTCGGCGGCCGAAGGAATATCACTCAAGAGATACGCGTGTAGGCCAAGGAACCACGGCTGCATCTGGTCGTCGGAGCTCAGCGGGTAATGACAATTACCGTCGGAGCCGATACCGCGAGCGACAAAGCCGGGGACATCCGAGACCGAAGCGCACTTCAAGAGACCCTGCGCCAGTTTCCGGGCCTGCTCCTTATCGGAGGCCGCGCCGGAGCGACGCGCCCGCTCGACCATGGCGTGGAGATACATCCCGGTGAACATCGGCCCGTTCTCGATCGGACTCCACCAGCCGATGGCGTTCGGCTTACCCAGGCGACAATCCTCGGGGGTCGGCAGTTCGCCCACGTAATCCCTCATGACACCGTGGTCATCGATGAAGCGCCGCCACGTCTCGGCATGGGCCTTCTCGACCGCAGGCTCCTCCGCACGAAGGGACGCCCCCGTCATGATTAGTGCCAACCAGAGTAAGATTGAGCGACGGAGACAACAGGGCATGCCGTATCTCAGGCGGGCCCACTGCTCGTCGCAACCGGATTTCCCCGGCCTCAGGCCATCAGACCGACGATTTCCTTGGAGCCGGCGATCTCCTTGGCGGCGGAGATGAGGTGCGCCTTGAAGGCAGAGGCCAACGGAGACAGGCGTCGTCCGGAGGGATGGACGAGCTGCCAGCTGGACTGCAGCGGGAAGCCTTCGAGCGGTAGCGTGACCAGGCCCGGATGTGCGCCTTTGCGCATGGCGTGTGCGGAGACGATCGCGATGCCCATCCCGCCGGCGACGGCTTCGAGAATCGCCTCGTTGCTGCCGAGCTCGAAACGGACGGAGGGATCGAAACCGCGCTGACGGAAATAATCGTCGGCGGCGAGACGCGTGCCCGAACCGCGCTCGCGCGTGATGAAACGGACGTCGCCAAGCTCGTCGAGCAATACGGCCGGCTTCCGCGCAAGGCGATGATTGGCCGGCGCCACCACGACGAGCGGGTTAGGCATGAAGGCCGTAGCGCTGAGCGCCAGGTCGGCCGGCGGACGCGACATGATGTAGAGGTCGTCGTTGTTCTGACGCAGCCGTTCGATCACGCCGTCGCGGTTGAGTAATACCATCGAGACATCGACGCCGGGACGGGAGGCGCAGAAGGAGCCGAGCAGTCGCGGCGCGAAGTATTGGGCGGTGTTCACCATGGAGACCTTGAGCAGACCGCTCTCGCCTCCGCGGAGCGCCTGGATGTTCTGCTCGAAGGAGTCCCACTCGATCTGCACGCCGCGTGCCGCCTTGGCGAGTTCGCGCCCGGCTTCGGTCAGGAAGACCTTGCGGCCGATCACTTCATAGAGCGGGAGGCCGACGGCTTCCGATAAATCGCGCAGATGCACCGAAGCGGTCGGTTGCGTGACATTGGCTTCCTTGGCGGCGCCGCTGATGCTGCCGGAGGAGACCAAGGCGCGGAAAAGTTGGAGTTGGCGGAAGGTAACGTTCATAGTTATAATACTATGTTGTCTATTTATTGAGTAGTAATTAGTCAATTGAGTCGCTTCCTAATCTATTTGGCGATGCCAAAATTTCGCGACCTCTCCCTGCCCTTCTTCGTGTTCGGTTAGCCGGCCGACTTGGTCCGCTCGAAGCTTGATATTCAGGCCCAGGCGCAGTCGATGCTGCGCCACATGCTCCGGTTGACGGCACCGGAAAACGATCCGACCTCATATTCCTGCCTCCGGCTCATGATGAGCTCCCCGCTGAACCTCCTCGTGAGCATCTCCTTGTGGAGCGAGTTCGCCTGACGCCACCCTTAAACCTGAGTCATCCCCCGCACGGACGATCTGCTCAACGGCGCAGCCACCGGGCGACCAATAGCACCAGACCGAGAGCCGCCAGCTGAGCCAGCAGGAAGGGGCTGATATCGGCGGGACGAATCCCGACGAACGTATCGGTGAACCCGCGGGCGAGCGTGGCCGCAGGGTTCGCGAAGAAAGTCGAGGCGGTCGCCCAATACCCCGCGGTCACGGTAAGCGCGACGTAGGCGGGGAGCTTGTCGTCCTGTCGGGCCGAAGCAGTCCGGATGATCATCAGGAGCACGCAGGTGGCGAGGAATTCGCTGAACCATAGCCCAGCGGAAGACCTCGGCTTCGTCGAAACCTGCAGGATGGCCTGCCCAAACATGGCATGCACGGCCCAGACGCCGGCGATCGCCCCGGCGACTTGCGCCGCGAGATAGCCGAAGACCTGACGGGCCTCGATGGCGCGATCAACCCAAGCCATCAGGGTGACGACAGGGTTAAGATGCGCGCCGGACACCGGGCCGAACAGGCTGATGATGACGTAGAGCGCGGCGCCCGTGGCGAGGCTGTTGGCGAGCAAGGCGACGGCGACGTTACCACCGGCCAGCGACTCACCCATGACGCCGGAGCCGGCGACGGCGAACAACAGCAGGGCCGTACCGAAGAACTCCGCGGCGATCTGGCGCTTCATGCTCACTTGGCCTGGCCGGCGGCTTCCTTCAGACCGGCGGCGTAAGCTTCGAAGACGAGTTTGATCTCATCGCGCACCCGCCGGAATTCGTCGCGGATCTCCTCCGGCGTACCGGTGGCGTGCGCGGGATCCTTGAAGCCCCAGTGATAGCGGTTCAGCTGGCCGGGGAAGACCGGGCAGACCTGGTCGGCGTTACCGCACACGGTCACGACGGTCGCGACTGGAACGTTCAAGAATTCGGAGAGGTGCTTGGACCGATGCGCGGAGGCGTCGAGGCCGATCTCCTTCAAGACCTCGATGGCCATGGGATGGACGTAACCCGCGGGCTTCGAGCCGGCGCTGGCGACATCGACGAGGCCGCCGACGGCGCGACGGAGGATGGCCTCCGCGAGATGGCTCCGGCAGGAATTACCGGTGCAGAGGACGAGGATGAGGGGTTTGCTCATGGGTAGGATAAAAGTTCAGCAGCAACCGCCGCCCGGCGTGCACGCCTTCGGGATGCAGACATCGGGTGCGAGGCAGTCGGCCTGCTTGGCCGCGAGGAGGAAGATGCGTTCGCCGCCTTCGACGACGGAGCCGACCACCGGGAAGACGGTCAGGAAGGGGAAGTCGTGTTCGACCTCGAGCGGCACGTCGGTCGCGCCGACAAGG
>Ga0255103_1000524_pt1 | contig 11143 bp, 4 predicted proteins | sample Law_Cont_RepB_0h_FD_188450 | JGI IMG/M metagenome (GOLD analysis project Ga0255103, IMG submission 188450) | Freshwater microbial communities from St. Lawrence River, New York, United States - Law_Cont_RepB_0h | ecosystem: Environmental > Aquatic > Freshwater > River | place: USA: New York...
GTCAAGCACTTGATCTTTGGCCAACGTTCCAACGCTGAAGTATTTAGCTTCAGCATTAGGGAACACGATGGCGCATACAGATGCTGCAGGTTCCATCGCCAGACTCTCAGTCAGCGTAATTCCAGCAACACGGTCCGGATCAAGGACATTGAACAGTGTTACTTTTTCAACATGGTCGGGACATGCTGGATATCCGGGGGCTGGCCTGACACCGATATAGTTCTCGGCAATCATTTGCTGCAGCGGCATATCGGCAGGTTCAATCCCGAAGTTCTGACGCATTACATGGTGAACATATTCTGCGGCTGCCTCTGCAAATCGATCTGCGAGTGATTCAAGCAAGATCGCACTGTAGTCATCACCATTCGCCTTGAATTCATCAACGCGTGCCGCACATCCATGTCCAGCGGTGACTGCTAGCATCCCAATCCAGTCATCCGATGGCTTTACATAATCAGAGAGACACTTGTTTTTTGAGCCACTGGTTTTTGACCCTTGCTGGCGAAGGAAATGGAGGACGTGTTCGGAGTCATTACCATCCGAAATGACAACATCATCTCCCGAATTACGGGCTCGGTAGTAGCCATAGGATGCCTTGGCTTCAAGCCACTTCTCACTGATGACCTTATCAAGCATCACTTGGGCATCATGGTAAAGACTCGTAGCAACCTCGCCGACGACCTCATCCGTCAAGATCTCAGGATAGCTGCCGTGAAGATCCCATGTGATGAAGAATGGCTTCCAGTCGATGAAATCCCGAAGAATACTCAAATCAAGACTCTCACCGATGTGTGCTGATGAGTCGGCTGGAGTAACCGTTGGGCGTTCATCCCACTGAATGTCTTCAGCGTTCTGTCGAGCCAGCCCGAGTGGTATGAGATTTGAACCGGCTTGCTTACGTGCGAAACGTTCACGCAAAACAGCTTGTTCAGTCAGATTCGCATCCAAAAATGCGGATGATTCCGTTGAGACAAGGCTAGTCGCAACAGGGACTGCGCGGCTGGCATCAAGGACATGGACGACACCGCCAGAATACTTTGGTGCAATCTTCACCGCAGTGTGCTTTCGACTCGTTGTTGCACCACCAATGAGCAATGGAATCTTCAACCCACGCTCTTCCATTAACTCTGCAACAATCATCATTTGCTCAAGGCTTGGCGTAATGAGGCCTGACAAACCGACAATATCGGCTCCGATTTCAACAGCCTTGTCAACAATCTTTTCAGCGGGACACATCACGCCAAGATCGATTACTTCAAAGCCATTACACGCGAGTACTACGCCGACGATGTTCTTGCCAATATCGTGTACATCACCGCGGACCGTGGCAATCAGAAACTTACCTGCTGATGATGAGTCAACCTTTTCTGCTTCCAGATAAGGTGTCAGGACTTTGACCGACTGTTTCATTACTCTGGCAGACTTAACAACCTGAGGTAAGAAGAGCTTGCCGGCACCGAAAAGATCTCCGACATGTGTCATCGCCTGCATGAGGGGACCTTCGATCACCTTTAAGGGACGTTGAAGGTCATTAAGGGCCTCAAGCGTGTCCTGATCGATGAATTCTGTGATTCCGTGCAGGAGAGCGTGACCAATCCGCTCCGTCACAGAGTGGCTTCTCCACTCCTGTGCAATGACAACAGCCTTCTCACCAGAGTCCCGATACTTTTCTGCAAGCGTTGTAAGGACATCTGTAGCGGTATCGGTACGGTCCCATAGCAAGTCATTAACGGCATCCATGAGGTCCGAAGGAATCGCATCGTAAGGGGGGAGAGCGCCCGCATTAACGATTCCCATGTCCAGTCCAGCCTTGATGGACTCAAACAGGAATGCACAGTGGATGGCTTCCCGTACAGGGTTGTTACCCCGGAAAGAGAAGGAAATGTTTGAGATTCCACCCGATACACGCGCACCTGGTAGATTTGCCTTGATCCATCTGACTGTCTCTACAAAGTCGATCGCATAGGTACGGTGTTCATCCATACCCGTACCAATAACGAGGACATTGGGGTCAAAAATGATGTCTTGGGGGTCAATTCCTGCACTCTTAGTGAGGAGGTCATAAGAACGTTGGCAAACATTGATCCGGCGTTCCAATGTGTCAGCCTGACCATATTCGTCGAAAGCCATCACCACCATCGCAGCACCGTAGCGCTTTAGAAGCTTGGCCTTCCGAATAAACTCTTCTTCGCCTTCTTTTAGAGAAATGCTATTGACAATCGGTTTGCCAACACAGCACTTCAATCCAGCAATCAGGACATTAAAGTCCGATGAGTCGATGACAAGAGGAACCTTATGGATTGCAGGTTCTCCATGAATAAGGTTCATAAATCGCGTCATCAGCGCTGCAGAATCACTTAGACCATCACCATCAAAACAGATGTCGAGCAGCTGCGCGCCATTGTCAACCTGCTCCAAGGCAATTGCGAGGGCAGCATCAAAGTTACCTTGTTGAATGAGGCGCTTGAACTTTAGCGAGCCTGCAACATTACAGCGCTCACCAATATTGATGAAGTTCGTCTCCGATGTCACATTGAAAGGGTAGGTTCCAGCAAGCCTAAGTGTTTCAACCAGCACGGGAGCCTGGCGGACAGCGCGTCCACTAACGGCATCAACCAGCTTTTCAATATGCTGTGGCGTTGTTCCACAGCACCCGCCGATGATATTGATCCACTTATTTTCTATCCAGGGCTGAACCAGCTCTGCCATCAGTTCCGGGCCCATGTCGTAGCCGGTCGGAGCAAGTGGATTTGGTAGACCTGCGTTTGGATAAACGATGATCGGGATGTCAACGATTCTGTTTAGCTCAGAGATAAATGGAGACAGTAAGTCAGGTCCAAGAGAACAGTTGGCACCAATTGCAGTTAGCGGGAAGTGCCTAATGGAGTTCCAAACAGCTTCGACGGTCTGACCAGAGAGATTTCCACCGGCCTGATCGATAAAGAGACTTGCAATGACCGGGACACGACGAACACCTTCATCAAACAACTCATCGATTGCAAAGAGAGCCGCCTTGAGGTTGAGTGTGTCGAATGTTGTTTCGATAAGCAATAAATCGACACCACCATCAATCAGTGCCAGCGCTTGCTCTCGGTATGAATCGCGCAGCTGATCAAATGAGACTCCGCGGACTTCCGGACGACTTGCATCGATTATGACAGATGCACTTCGGTTGCAAGGACCTATTCCACCGGCAACCCAACGCGGACGATCGGGAGTAGCGAATTTGTTTGCCGCATCACGGGCAATTCTCGCCGCTTCCAGATTCATTTCCCGAACATATTGCGAGAGATCGTAATCTTCCTGAGCTATGGAGTTTGCCGTGAAGGTACATGTCTCGATGATGTCCGCCCCAGCGGCCAAGTACTGCTCGTGAACATCTTGAATGAAGTCCGGAGAGTGAAGAAGTAGCGCTTCCGTATTGTTTCGGAGGTCTTTGTGATGATTTGCAAAGCGTTCTCCGCGATATGCCTCCTCTGTGCGCACTTTTAACTGTAAAAGGACACCCATAGAGCCATCGATGACGAGAATACGCTCTTTGAGCGCCTGTTCAAAGGAAGTTGACATCACGTCTATGGTAGCACGAAGTGACATCGAATCCTATTGACATCTCATAATGCTGCGATTGTAAACAGGCTGAAAGTGTTGATCTCCAGGAAATCACTACGGGTGATCGAATCCAACATGCTCAACGAGCAAGGTTTACCAATCAGTTTTGACTTGGGTCCTGATTCTTTCTTGCCTCGGCAAGTGCTTGCCACATTCTGAGCGTCTCAGTCGATGGCGCTTGCTGTGCAGATGGCGAAATTTGACTCGCAATTGCATGTTGAGAGAGGCGAGCATGGTACATGACAAGTGCATCCTTGCAGTCTTTCAACATTTTCTCATCGATTTCTGACTGAACTCGGTTGACAATGGCAGTCAATGAAGATGCAGCAGGTGTTGCTATCAGTACATCTAGCAGTGCCTGTGAAGTTGGAATTGCCTGAAAGTCTCCAAGCGACCGAAGCTGTTGAACGACAGGAAGCACCGACGGTGAAACGAAGAGATCCAGACCACCGATATCGTTTATCAGGGAGTGTGCCAGTGATCCGAAGGTTGTGTCTGTAAGCCCAAGTAACAAGACCTCCTGCGCTCTGGAATGGTTACTTTCACCGAGCGATGCAGATGGAATTGACTCATCCATTAGTCGATATTGAGGTGTTTCCCACGGGCGGGGACCTTTGAACTGTCGTCCTGCAGCCTTTGATTTACGTTGAACTTGTCCACCGTGAAGCGGACCATTTTCTAACGTGTTTGGCGTGATTCGGCGAACTTCGGAGCGTATTGCAACTTCAGCTCCAATGCTATTGGATTCGAAGGTAGGGTGAAAGGGTGCGAGTTTTCTAATCAATGCATCCTGGTCAATGCTTGATTGCTGGTCGGCAACCAGTCGCAGGGCTGCACGTAAAAACTGTTCTCGGCCATTTGCAATCGATACATCAAACTTCTTCCGCAGAACTTCGAGGCGAAATTCAGGGATGTTTAGTGCAGTGGCTGCAGTATTTAAGAAGGCCTCACGTCCCTGTGTTCGAAGTAGGGAATCAGGATCCGCTCCTTGGGGCATCCGAAGAACTCTAATGGTAAGGTCAGGATCGATGCTTTGAAAGAGTTCAGATGCCTTTACCGCGGCCCGTTCTCCAGCATCATCCGCATCAAATGTCAGCAGAATAGTCTTCGCGTACCTTTGCAAGATACGCACATGGTCACCCGTTAGACTTGTTCCGAGCGTTGCTACAACATTGGTGACGCCATATTGATGACAGACAACCGTATCCATGTACCCTTCAGAAATCATCACAACACCATCGGCTTGAATGGCTTTTCTGGCCATTGGCAAGCCGTAGATGGTCTGACTCTTTGAGAAAAGGGGTGTCTCGGGAGAGTTGAGATATTTGGCTGTGTCTTGTTGTGCCGTTGTGATTCGCCCTCCAAAGGCTATGACCCGTTCTTGTGAATCGTGAATAGGAAACATCAAGCGATTACGGAACCGGTCCGTAAATCCAGTTCCATTGTTTCGTCTGAACACGAGACCGGCCTCAATGGCATCATCCATATCCAAACGGAGAGCTTGGAGGTGAGATGCAAGGGCATCATAGGAATCTGGAGCCCAGCCGATCCCAAACTGGTTGAGGATGTCCTGCGTTAAGCCGCGGGATGTCGCATATTCCTGTGCACCAAGCGTATTTTGGTAGGCCAAGCGGAAGAAGCGTTGGGCTTCCGCCATTAGGTCGCGCAGGCGTTGTTTTTGACTTGTTCGGGCGACTGCCTGCTGAGGTGACTCGGCGGCCTGTTGAAGAGCAATACCTGCCATGTCGGCGAGGCGCTGCAATGCCTCCGGAAAAGAGAGGTTTTCAGCCTTTTGAACAAAGGAAAATACATCACCGCCTTCTTGACATGCACCAAAACAGTGCCACGTCTGGCGGGCGGAATCAATGGAAAACGATGGCGACTTTTCCTGATGGAAAGGGCAACACGCCTTGTAGCGATTTCCGACCTGTTTTAACGAAACATACCGTGAAGCGACTTGAACAATATCCGATGCGAGTCGGACACGCTCTTTGTCGTCATTCACGGTATGAATCTAATCAGGTTTGTTGAAGACTAGCCTTCAACAGTCGCGATTGTCATCGCGATAACACGGTACGCAGCCTTCGTTGGTTCTGCTTGTTCCTTTTGATTAATCAACTGGAACTGAACATGCTTCTTAGGATAGCTGAGCACAAGGATATTGCCGGCCTTTTCGTAGCTGTCTGGCTGACCATAAGCACGAAGGATCTCAACGTAGCTGGATCCAAGTCGGATACCCTTTTGCGTTGTGATCGAAGGTGTTTGTGTCGATGGCTTGATTGGCGAATGATATCCAAGACAACGGATCTGGGAAATAGCTCCACCTGGATTGATCAGGAATTCGTACGAGATTGCCGTGGTTTGACCCTTGGCATCCTTGGTTGTACGGTTGTAGACCCAGGTAACTTCCTGCTGACGCGCAACCGAGCTTTGAGTGCGACCGAATGCGCCGACGGCTCCACCGGTGTCTCCACCCATGCCACCCATCATGCCGCCCATTCCGCCCATCATTCCACCCATGCCGCCGCCCATTCCACCCATGGCGCCCATTTCACCGTCACCACCGCCCAATTTGGATCCGCCACCACCGCCCATGGAACCCATCTTGCTACCGCCGGCAGCCATGCCACCAGCCATTCCGCCCATGCGGCCGGCCATGCCACCAGCCATGCCACCCATCATTCCTGATGAGCCCATCATGCCAGCAGCGCCACCGCGAGGACCAGAACCGCCGCCCATGCCGCCCATTCCACCCATGGTTGGGCCAGAGCTACTCATCATGCCAGCAGCACCGCCCCGAGGACCGGAGCCACCACCCATGCTACCCATCATGCCGCCCATCATTCCAGCGCCACCCATCATGCCGCCTTCATCACCCATTCCCATGCCGCCACCCTGTTGGGCACCGGTACCTGGGATACGGACTCCGATGTCGCCAATGTAAATCTCGTTTGGATTGCCAAATTTCGAAAGTACTGTGCGAGAGGAAGCATTCAGACGAACGCCGGCAAGCGTACGCTCCAAATCCTTGCTCTGTGCGGTTACTGATGGAGCGCTGAATGACATTGCTGCCATAACACTTGTTAATGCGACCAATTTGGCCGAAGTCTGCCAATTCATCCGGACATCCTCCACATGGAACATGTAGCGATTTACTGAGATGCGATGTAACAAATACATATCTCACCTCGATATCTCGTGCATTCTACCAGAAAATCACCTGAGTGGTACCATCTGCATCATCATGAAATCGTATGCTGACAATGCCTTCCAATCCTTGACCACCAGTAAGGAGCTGTCGGTTCGTCTCCTCCAGCTACGGGAAGATATTCGGCAAGCTTGGACACCTTCTATAGGCGGACGAACTTGGGGACGGAACCACAGCGACCTGATGGACATCACCATCAAACGGCTCTTTGAGCTTGCGTGTGATCGATCTGGTGAAATTCCCAGCAGTATAACGGTTGTTGCAACGGGTGGATACGGGCAGAAATGTCTGGCCCCATGGTCGGATGTTGATCTTACGTTTCTTGTTGATCGCACCGATGATCCACCAATCCTACGTGAAGCCTTTCAGCTGGTCATGGACGTTCTCCTTTCGGGCTGCAGAATCAAAGTTGGTTACGCCTACCGGTCAATGGACGAGATTCTCGCTGGTGGCCTTGATCATCAGACCCAAACAGCACTGCTGGACAGCCGCTTCATCTGTGGAGACCGTGACCTCTTTGAAAGGTTCGACTCTGTTTACCGTTCAACACTTCAAATGGCTGACTTTTTGTTTCAAAAGTCTGCCGAACGACGGTCAATTATTCAGAGGAGCGGAGATTCTCCCTATCTGCTTGAACCTGATGTCAAAGAGGGAGCCGGGGGGCTCCGGGATGTTCAGTCCGCGCAGTGGATAGCGATGGTCCGTTTTGGCAAGTCTGGTGATGCTCTCTACCGTGAGCTCGTCCGACGAAAAGTCGTGACAGCTGAGGAAGCGGATGTTATTCGTGAGGGCCGGGATTATCTGATCCGTACGCGAAATGCACTGCATCTGGTAGCAGGGGAGCGGCGTGATCGGTTAGCCATCGCGCGGCAAGAAGCGACTGCTGAATTGCTTGGTTACGCTTCCAATGCTGACATCCCCGCGGTGCAAGCGTTTATGCATGATTATTACGGGCATGCCGCAAGAATACTAGAACTGTCCAACAAAATCATGTCTCGGTGCCTTGAAGGACCATTACCCCTTTCGGCGCCAGGTGTCGCTGTTCTACGAAACACCATCACTGTTACAGATCTTGCGACGATAGAAACTGCCCGCGAATGGGTCCCAGCCGCCATCGATGCATCCCAGCGCCTGAACCTAAGCCTTTCGGCTTCCTGTGTGGAACGTATTCAGCAGGCAGCTGGTAACGTTGGCGTTCCTGTCGTTAGCAAGATTCTGTTGAATGCAATAGGGCAGTCGCGGGGAATCACCGATGCCATCAAAACGATGATTCGTACCGGGATCCTGGAACAAGTGCTTCCAGAATTTACAGACGCCATGCGGGTGATCGCATACGATCCAGCGCACATCAGTACCGTCGGTGAACATTCCTTAAATGTTGTCAGAAACCTCGAAAGTCTGTCTGCTCCATTAAAAAGTGATGATGAGCTCGAGGCATATCGCTATACATTTGCGACAATCGCATCGACAGCCACCCTGTACCTTGCCGCATTGATGCATGACCTTGGAAAACAGTGGCGTCTCGATAGCTCCGGGCAACCGGCACCACATGAAATCACCGGTGCAGATCGTGTCCCGAACATCTGTGCACGGCTCGGCTGTCCCACGGATGTAACAACACGGGTTCAGCGCCTTGTTCGCAACCACTTGCTACTGGCAGATACCGCGCGCCTTCGCGATCTGTCACGCCCTGAGACGATTAAAGCCGTTCACGAAGCACTGGGCGATTCAGATATGTTACGGATGCTATACGTCTTGACTTGGGCTGATGTGAATGCTGTTGGACCGGGTGTTTGGTCTCGATCGGCTGGTCGGTTACTTGATGAGCTTGTGCAACGTTGTGAAAACGAGTTTAGTCACAACAGTGCGGATGATGTGTTTGAACCTGATGCCCGAAAAATGGACCAGGTACGTGATCGGATTCGGCGACGTCTGGTAACCCTGGATGATGGTACTGCTGTCGATGCTGAGCGTGTACAACGACATATCGACTCGATGCCAGCGTCGTATCTGCTGAACACACCACTGGATGAAATCCGCCTTCATGTTGAAATGGCGCACACATTGCTCATCGGTGAGACAGATTTCCCCGTCGTCGTTGATGTCCGTGGAAATGCGACTGAGCGTGAGTCAATCGTAACCATTGTTGCCTTTGATGACCCGCGTCCAGGTTTGCTTGCCAAGATTACCGGTGTCCTGTATGCCTACGACATAAAGCTCCACTCTGCACAGGTCTTTACACGAAGTACCGCTGATGCAAGCGCAATTGTAATCGATACCCTTCGTGTTGATTATAGGGAGCGCGGCATCGATCGATCCCTTAGAAATGAGCTTGTCGTAGCCTTTGAGAAAGCCGTCAGTGGTAAAGAAACCGTAGGCGACATGATTGCACGCAAACGTAGACCCGCTGCAGTTCTTGGGCGTACACAGTCGCTGACACTGGTACCACTGGATGCAGAAATGCTGCTCGTTGATGTTCGTCTTGCAAATGATTCAAGTGCGGTCCACGCGCTCTGTCGAAACTTGACTGCGGCCGGCTGGAATATTTCAGCCGCCCGGTTGACACAGTGGGCCTATGGTGTCCGGTGTGCTCTGTACGTGTCTGATGCAAGAAAGCGCACCGCGGAAAAGGGAATGGAATCACTCCGCTCACTTCTATCATCATAAACAAAAAATACTGAGACTTTGCCACGTTGTAACCAAAGATGAAAACATGACTTTGGACAAACGGGATTTAGTCGTCATTTCTGCCATAACGGCTGTGGGCCTGATCTTGCGGATTGTATTCGTCTTCCTGATGCACGCAGACCCGTTGGTCTACGATTCGAAGATGTATCTATTGGTCGCCGATGGAATCGTTAATGAAGCCCCGATCAGCTCATTTCCAAATGGGTATCCGCTTATCATTGCACTCTTCCGAAGCTTCTTACCAACCGCGCAAACGGTCACTGCACTCCTTGGGCTAAACATTGTCCTGTCGACGGCATGTATTCCGCTGACATATACCCTCGGGAAACTCTGTAAATTTGACCGATGGCTACCAATCGCCGCATGTTCACTGATCGCGGTCTATCCACATCAGCTTCGCTATGCACAATTGGTGATGACCGAGACAATCGCAACGTTTGTGCTCTTAGCCGCCATGGCTGGGGCACTGTGGGTATGGAATCATCGGGACAAGTCTCCCATTTCACTTTTGCCTCTATGCGTTGGAATCGGTCTGTTGTTTCACATGACGGGAGCGATCCGGCCTTCGCTGATGCTCATCGGCTTGCTGATACCAATCGTTTTTGCACTAGTAGCACGCACCATCAAGCTGCCGATGTTCATTTTGAGCGGATTCTTGCTCGGGGCTGGGCTACTCTTTGTGGTTGAAAAATCACCCCTTGCACGACCCCCACACGCGTTTGGTAACAATCTCCTCATCTCGATCAATAGCGATAGCAATGGTACGGAATTTGTTGCCTATCCCGAGGCTCAGCAGAAGACGGCAGTAAAGACCTACATTCAGTTTGCCCTCAAGAACCCTGCGCGTTTCCTTCGGCAGCGGGGAATATCTCTCTGGGAGTTATGGGGACCTAAATCGCTTTCTGGCTATCGGCAGGAGCAGGAGACGGGTGTTGTCAAAGCTATTGTGTTCCTACGCACCGTTTTTCTCCTCTTGTTTATCGGTGGGCTTATCGTCTACCGTCGGAAGCCAGAGCTTGCCCTAATTGGTATTCCATTGGCAGTTGTTACAGCTGTACACGTCTTGACGTTCAGTAATCACCGCTTTCTCGTGCCCATTGAGCCATATCTGTTCTTAGGTAGCCTCCTTGCAGTTGGAACAATGATAGTGTCGATCAAGGGCAAGGTCGCGGCACCCAGCAAAAGTCTCCCAGTTACTTCCCCAGTGCGCTGAACCATCTATCAACACGGTTGCCAATGCTAGAATAGGAGTTACTAAGTTCCTAGGAGACAAGCTTGCCAGACCGACCGTTTCAAGTCGTATCGTCCTACACGCCCGGGGGAGATCAGCCTACTGCAATCGACGGCCTTGTCGATGGTCTCAATTCCGGTTTTCGATTTCAGACGCTACTCGGTGCAACGGGAACGGGAAAGACCTTTTCCATCGCAAACGTCATTGAACGCGTCCAGCGTCCAACACTTGTGATCGCACATAACAAAACGCTTGCTGCGCAGCTCTGTGGTGAATTCCGCGACTTCTTTCCAAACAATGCTGTCGAATATTTTGTCAGTTACTACGACTATTTTCAGCCAGAGGCATACATCGCCCAAACTGATACCTATATCGAGAAAGATATGTCGGTCAATGAGGAAATAGAC
>Ga0255103_1000573_pt1 | contig 10658 bp, 10 predicted proteins | sample Law_Cont_RepB_0h_FD_188450 | JGI IMG/M metagenome (GOLD analysis project Ga0255103, IMG submission 188450) | Freshwater microbial communities from St. Lawrence River, New York, United States - Law_Cont_RepB_0h | ecosystem: Environmental > Aquatic > Freshwater > River | place: USA: New York...
GTGTTGCAAGACGGCACTTTCAGCCTCCCAGTGACAGTGCCTGGTAACACCCCAGCCGGATCGCACACCCTGCAGGCCGAAGGTCTGACCACCGCTGGTGATTTGAGGGCTGTGTCCGCTGGAGTAACGGTCAGCAAGGATGTTGCGTCGCCTGTGGTGTTGCCCGAGACGGGGTCACAATCGGATGGATGGCTGATCGTTGGGATGTTCGCGTTGATCATCGGAACAGTGTTGGTCACGCGTCGCCGCAATCTTTGGTGAACCTCAGACGACTGGTGGTGTGCGATGTCGCATCACCAGTCGTCGCGAGTAAAACAAGCGATCGTCTCATGCGAACCCCGTCCTCACTAGAGAGGCGACGCTGGGAATCGAAGGTACGAACGAATGCCCTGCGTAGTAATCCTTTCACGTCGTTATGGACACCAACTGGACACCAGTAGTGACGACGAACATTTACAACACGGCGAAATGGCGTCGAATACGTGAAGTAGTTCTACTTCGTGATTCTTACACCTGTCAGATTCATCTACCGAACATCTGTGGACGACGGGCGACGATGGTGGACCACGTCGTTCCCATCGCCGAAGGTGGTGAACCATTCCACGAATCTAATTTACGGGCCGCATGTGGACCGTGTAACAGTCGGCTCGGTGGACGTCTGGGGAATCTGCGCAAAGCGTTAGCGACAGACGGTCACGGCGTGATGTCATGCCCAACATGTGGTGGCCCGATGGCTATTAACAAGACATCAGTGAATAAATCACCAACACCGGAACGACGTCTAGGTCGTGCCGCCATTGGGGTTGCGAAACCGTACTGAATAGGTATAGAGGCCACCATTGGCAGGACATAGTTGCGGCTTCCTAAACTGTCGCTCTACAGTGCAAGGGGATTTCCTACACAGGCCTAAAACCCTTGCAAATACTGAGTTTTCCCTTGTAATACAAGGCTTTTAGGGGTTGGGACGCTAAGGCTCTATTTCCCAGCATTTCCCAGTGATTCCCAGCATTTCTTGCGTCCACCGTGCGTCCACAGAAAGACCCTGAAATACAGACGTTCCCGACCCTGGTAGGACGGAGCTGTGAGTTCCGATAGCCACTCAGCGTTGGATAGCCTGACTGAAGAGCCTCCGTAGCTCAGTGGATAGAGCATCGGATTCCTAATCCGGTGGTCGCAGGTCCGATTCCTGCCGGGGGCACCAATGACTCACGGCAGTGGCCGCGTGCACGCTCGCAACGTGCAGGCACTATCGGAAGCATGTTGAAATGGTCTCTTATGTACATCGGCGCGTGTGCGTGGATCGGATTTTTCATGTGGCTGTTGACGCCATCTAAACGGCGCGATTGAGTCGTCGTTGTCCTCTGAAGCTTGGGCGTCTCGCACGACGGCGATGTCAACCAAAATGGGCGGACCTGTGAATTAACGACTATCTTGTCAAACTCTCGCCTGGTGCCCGATGCAAAACTCGATGTCAAGCTTGCCGAAATCGGGCAAATTTGGTGGCCATGAGATGCGATTGAGTGGCACCCGATTGAGCGAGGATGGCGGCAAGCTAAACCGCCCTGATAGTCAATGGTGAAGCGCCTTTCGCGAAGTCAAGACTCACTCAACGAACGTCTTTTTGTCGGCGTTACCAATAGAGCATCAAAAAAGGGGCCCACCGAAGCGGACCCCTTTTGGTTTCAAATCCCGCCAGCCCGACTATTAGAGGGTTTGTGCCATAGCGATGCTAGGAAACGCGTGTGCGATGCGTTTCGTAACTCGGTATCGATTCCGAGTTTTTTTGATCATTTGTTGCCGTTGTGCATGTCTGCCGTTGATGTGAACTTACGCAATGACTCACCTCACCGTGATCCACCGCACGTGCTGAAATTTGGTGTTCCACAGTTCGTTTTCAGCAAGTTGAAATGCGTAGATTTCACTCGTGCGTGTTGTGCGTTTTGTTTCTCTGCTTTCGGTCACTCTTTTGTGCACGATCACCTTGGCAGGTTTTCCCCCGATGCTCTTAGCCCCAGCGTCCGCCAGTACTCCACCTCCCGAGTTGTCCGGTTTTGTCCCAAACTTCACCGAGGCCATTCCATTCGAGAGTGCAGGACGATCCTTCGTTGTTGGAGGCGTCACCGTGACTGTCACCACTAATACGGGTAGAAGGGGGGATAACAACAACACGTACCTTCATCAGTCAACTCTAAAGGTGAGGACCGTTCTCACGTTTAATCCGGCGATTCCCGGGATTCGAATGAAGACGCGGAATCACGCAGACTGCAACGAAACGGGCACCCAAGGAGCCAACTGTTTTGAGAAGTACACGTTTACAGGCAAAGACGCGTCAGGCACGGTCGTGTTGGCGGCGGACATAACGAACTCGGACGAGACAACTTCCTAAGTTCCGGGGGCCTCCAACGTTGGCTACCTCACCGGGCTCATGTCAACACTGGAAATCGACTACACCTACGACACTGGCCCTCCAGGCGACCCTATTGCCTTAGACGACCGTGGTTCATACCTCGAAATGTTCTTGACGACACGTTCTATCGCACCCGCCACGCAAACCGTGACAGGGAACCAAGATTCGCCAATTACAGCATCGACTGCCTACACCGCGACGGGCTTCGCGGGCTCGGTCATTTACGCCGTCACAAGTGGGACGTTACCCGGTGGCCTGATTTTGAACGCAACAACCGGTGTAATCACCGGTACACCAACCTCAACCTCTACAGCAGGGGTGACAATCACCGCGACAGGCGCCTCGTTCGGACAAGCAACCGCAACCGTGGTGTTCCAACTCGATGTCCCAGTCCCAGCACCAGCGTTCACATTGTCGTCTAGTTCTGAGTCGAAGCCACAAAATGCGGCGATTGCTGGTTACACGATTACCTCAACTGGCGGCACTGTTGCTAGTTATGCGATCAGCCCGCCTGCGCCCGCCGGGTTGACGTTTAGTACGTCGACTGGTTTGTTGTCGGGTACACCAACAACCGTGCAGTCAGCAACCGCATATACGATCACCGCAACGAACGCGACAGGCACAGCAACGAGAACGTTTACTCTCACGGTCACGCTGGCGGCTCCAGGTGTTCCATTGCAACCCACTGTCGTGAGCGGCGACGAGCAAGTCACGGTGAGTGTGGCTGCTGGCTCCGGTGGCACACCGGCTTCTTATACCGTGAGCGCTTCGCCACAAGTTGGTGGTGTCACAAAAACTTGTACCGTGACTGTGCCTGCGACAAGTTGCATCGTTACAGGTTTAACAAATGGTACTGCTTACACGTTCACGGCTACAGCAACAAACACCACCGGCACATCGGCCGCGTCGGCCGCATCGGCGGCGGTCACACCCACATTGGCAGCACAAACCACGACCGATGCACTGGATAAGTCGAATCTGCTGCCAATAGCGGGAAGTAACGTGCCGGCTGTCGCTATTTGGGGCCTACTACTGCTCACCGTTGGAGCAACTTTGATTACCCTCAGCCGCCGCAGGAGCGTCGCGAGACCACAGTTCTTTGCACCACCGACGCGCCAACGCACAACCCATGGAGATGGCTTATCGGGCCTACTCGGGTTCTTCGTGTCGAAGTCGTAAACGTGGACTCCAATGAATGGTGGACGGCCCATGTCAGGCAGGAACTTCTTGGAGTTCGTTCAACCAGTTATCGAGGTCAGTGCGCTTGATGCGCAGCTGTCCGTTTGGAAGCTTGTAGCAACGCGGTGCGCGGCCTTCTGCTCTCCAGAGATCGAACGTTGATCGTCCGACATTCATTTCTTCAAGCACTTCGCTGAGCTTGAGCCAGGTCTTATTGATTGTTGAGGCAACGGTGGGAATCCTTCTGTTGAGTGCCGGCCAGGTTGCCGACGCTCAGGAGAGTGCTTCTTTGTTTTGACCATGCACGCGCCGCTACGCGCGACTGGGAATCACCATGACGTGTGAGGAGAACATGTGCAAGACTCTACACGTGCGCAGCTGGGCACATGTTTGCGTATCGTGCGTCCAGTGTGCGTCAGCCTGTGCTCTCATTTCTGAAAGCCCTATGCCATAGGGGTTTCCAGAGGTAGTCGCATGGTTTCCTAAACCGCAGGTCGTAGGTCCGATTCCTACCGAGGGCGCAATACAAACCTGTCGAGTTACCAGCCGGCATCGGTGAATTGCTGCAAGGTGGTCATTGCCGCAATACGCAACTCATCGTCACTGCGCTCGGCCCATGCGCGAGCAGTGCGGCCGCCATTCAACGCCAGCAACACTGGCTTGCCTGTCAACGGAGCAAGGTTGTACCACTCGCGAAATGGAACGCCAGGCTCATCAATTCTGTTCCAGATCAATGACTCGTTCGACCAGAACTGTTCAGGAAAAACGAACCACACCTTGTCGAGCAAACCCATACGCATGGTGTTGATTGCGTTCTGATGAGTGTCGGGTAGTGGGGGATTGAACGAAATGTCGCCGGCGGCCAACACGCCAAGTGGCACCGTGACAACGACGCGGTCGCACGAGAATGTTCCGTCGTTGTCGAAAGTGAGTTCTGCGCCATCGTCATTCCAAGACACTGTGCGCACTGCAGTACCTAAACGAATGTCGAGACCTTCGGCGAGATGATCAGCCACACCGCCGTAACCACCGAGCACGAGTAGGTCGTCGCCGCGAGAACCTTCTTCGGTGCCCCACCATGCAGACAATTCGTCGGCGTTTGCTCCGTATTCACTGGCAAGTTCGACTTCGTCAATATGGTTGAGTGCGAGTGGGTTAATCGTTTCACCGTTAGCTGCGATTGCGGCAGCGATTGACAGATCTGACTCTGCGCCGTTAACTGATTCAATTGCAGATTCGATGGCGTCAGTTGCCGAGTCGAGAGAATCTTGGGTGACATCACCAGCGAACAACGTTGTGTCATTGTCGTAATCAAAGGCGGCGGTGTTGATGTCAAGGTTGCTGAGTATTTCGGCTAAGTCGCTCGCGGCGACATCATGCACCCACGATGCACCTAACTCAATGGGGATCGGCCACGTGTCGGCGCGAACGGTGGCGACACGACCACCAATTCGGCCGCGTGCTTCAAAGATCACAACCGAGAAACCTGCGTCATGCAAGGCGCGCGATGCTGCGAGTCCCGCGACTCCGGCACCCAGAACTGCAACGACTTCTTTCGCGTCAGCAACGTCGATTACTTCTTGTGCTGAGCGCGTGCCCGATGCCTGTGCACCATGCACGGTTGCTGGTGCATCGCTCGATGTGGCTTCGCCAGCAAAAAACAATCGGCCGTTAATTGGCTGAGCCAATGCAACACGTAGTGATGGGGTAGCGCCAACGGGAAGAAACGAATACGAACCGCGCGCCCATTGGTCGGACGACCATGATGAGCGAATCATTGCGAGCGGCTCGGGTACGCGACGAGGTTCGTCGGCGGCATCGGTATTTTCAGACTCCTCAGTTGCTGAAGTTCCGCACGCTGCGAGTGTGATCGCTGCCGGCATCGTTGCGAGCAATCGAATGATGTCGCGTCGCGATGGAGTCACCTGATCATTCTGACAGATGTGCTTTGGTGTTGTTGAAACTGTGTCAGGTCATCATTCTCGTCAGAAACGGCTCTCAATCAACGAGTGAAGGCTTAGCCACGGTGCAATTTCAAAACTCTGAAGCGTTTAGAGTTTTGGGTGATCAGGAGGTGAAGAGCCATGGGCATGCAACCAAAGCACATCAACCACGAACTTGGACCCATGAAGTGTCCCGTTGACCTCGCCTCGGTTGATCTCTTTGGTGCAGGTGCGCAAGAGCATTGGTACGAGATGTACGAAATCTTGCATCGCGACGCGCCGGTGTTACGTATTCCTGATGGAGGTTTGAAGCCGGGTACTGACGCTTACGTTCTGACCAAACACGCCGACATCAACACGGTAGTCAAAGACCCCGAACGTTTCACGGTGATGGGGCAGAGGCGAGTCAACGACTGGGCTAACGATGGTTTGTCGGGTGAGGACGTGTTTACAACGTCGCGTAACTTGATGACTGCATCGATGGTGACGCTGCGACCTACACAAGAGTTATATATCAAACATCGCAAAGAACTCACCGATCCGTGGGTGGGCACTGGTGCATCACGACATCGCGAGTTGATTGAACGTTTAGCCAATGAACTCATTGATGAATGGATTGATAACGACTCGGTTGAGTTCATCAGTCAATTTGCTCGGCCGTTACCGCAACGAGTGTTTGCATCAATTCTTGGTTTTCCATTTGACGACATTCCGCAATTGGCCCAGTGGGGCGATGCTGTTGTCACACCGTTCGTACACGGCACCGGACTCAAACACGAACTTGCTCCCGAACAAGCAAGTGAAATGTTTCGCCGCCTCGAAGGTTTTCAGGATTACATCTACGAACAGGTACGCGCCAAACGATTGAATCCGCAAGATGACATGGTGAGCTTCTTGTGTGAAGTGCATTATCAAGCACTCGATCGCAAACTGACCGACCTTGAAATCGCTGGCATTGTTCACGCGATGATTATTGGTGCGCTTGAAACAACGCAATACGCGATTGAAGAACAAGCGCAGATGTTGTGTGAAAACGTTGGTCTGTTTGACACAGTTCGCAACGATCGCACGAAGTTACGGGCGTTCACCGAAGAAAGTATGCGTTTACGTTCGCCAACTCATGGCCTATCAACGCGTGTGACGTCTCGTGATGAAGTCTTTCAAGGTGTCAATGTTCCTGCGGGTTCACTGCTTCATTTACGTTTTGCGGCGGCCAACGTTGACAGTGATGAATTTGAGTGTCCATTCGATCTTGACCTTGAGCGTCATGGAGTCACGCGGCACTTGGCATTTTCGGCTGGGCCACGAGTGTGTCCCGGGGCCAACTTGTCGCGCATTGAACAACAAGTGGCGTGGGATGTGTTGTGTGATCGCTTGTCAAGTATCGAATACGGCGAAGGCAACGATTGGCAACATCAACCAGGCATCATGCTCGGCACACTGAAGTTAAATCTCAAGTTCACCAAAGCCTGATTTCGCTTGAATAGTTATAGGGGAGCACAAGCCCCTGGCGGACTGTCGTAACGGCTGTCTTTCGCCCACTCGCCAGTGACCCAGGAGTCGTCAATAGGCGGAGTGATGCCCTTAAATCGTGTCGACAACTCTTGAATAAGCCATTGCGCCGATCGAAGTGCACCAGTGGGGCACACATGAATGCCATCTCGTTTACGTTCGGGGTTACCGTCACCATCAATGTCTCGAATAAAAACGTCACCGAGAACCGAACGTTGATCAAGGTAGACAATCGAGCCATCTGATTGGTCAGCGATAGCGCGCGCTTTGTCTTCAAGAGTTGTCTGCCCAGGCTCAGATTGATCGTCGGCGATTGATGGGAATGAGACAAAGACCAGTCGCAGATTTCGAACGGCAACAAAATTGGCGAGTTCAACAAGAGCTGCTTGTTGTTGGTCATCGTCTTGTTGGGCATCCCACACCGAAAGTTGCAAAATCAACAAATCAACGGCGTAGCGATCTAGCTCAACGGCGAGTGATTGCAACGGTGTCGTGTTGACATCCGTCGGCACAATTCCGACTCCGCCAAAAGCTCCTGAGTGCACGGTGACATTGGCTGCATTCAATTCGGCTTCAATCGCCGGCCACATGTCGTAGGCAACCGAGTCGCCCAGGTAATACAAGCTCGAAACAACGGGCTTTGGTTGAACCAAAGTGCTGGATGTTGTCGTGGTGGTCAGTTGAGGTGACGGCTGGGTAATGGTGGTGGCGACCGCCGAAGTAAGTGCGTCGGCGTCGACCTTGTTTGTGGTGTCCGGAACAGTGATCACAGCCCAGATGATGATTGCTGCTAACGATGTCGCGACAAAGACCTTTCTTCCTTGCGAGCCATGTACCCACTTCGCCTTGTGTCGAATGGGTTGCTCAATCAAGTAGTACGAAGCGATGCTGAGTGCAAACGTGATTACTAGACGTATCGCCGTCAGCGCTGAGCCGTTGACATTGATACGTTCGCTCGTGCAGAAGATAAAGACGGGCCAATGCCAGAGATACAAAGCGTACGAAAGTCGCCCGATGTACGCGATCGGAGGCCACGAGAAAACGAGGGAGAACTTACTGCTTGAAGAAGCAACAAGAATTGCCAGAAGTGCCGATGCAATGGAGTGGGCGAAAAGCCCACCACGAAAGAGCCACTCACTTTGTCCGTCAACAGTGAACCACATCAACCCAAGAACAAGTACGAGAACGACTGTGAGACCACTTGCGATAGTGCGGAACTTTTGAATTCCCGTAGTAATTGCGCGTCGTACTGCCGGCAACGCAACGAATGCTCCGCAGAGCAATGAGAAAGACCGCGTGTCAGTGCCCATGTACACGCGAGTCGGATCTCCGCCGTTGTAGATCGCCAACATTGCAACGAATGATGCAACGATGCCGATGCTTGTGAGTGCGGCTAAACCACGGGCTCGCCCGATGCGCCAAGCGACGATGACGAGCACGGGCCACACCAGATAAAACTGCTCTTCAATCGCCAAGCTCCAGAGATGTTCGAATGCTGATGGAGCAGCAAATGCATCCCAGTAGCCCGACCCTGAATAGATCTGATGCCAGTTAGCCATATAGAACTGCGACCAAACAACGTCGTTGCGAGCAATGATCCATTGGCCGGTGTCGGCGAAAAGTCGAAAGAAAACAACGACGACAACGAGAAGCACCATGACGGCGGGAAGTAATCGTCGAAGTCGTCGTCCCCAAAATCCGATGAGGTCGACGGTGTTGGTTCGTTGCAGTTCGTCAATTAACAAAGTGGTGATCAAAAAGCCTGATAGGGCAAAGAAGAGATCAACACCAAGAAAGCCACCGTTCAGGCGGTTGTCGTGAAATGCCAAAACTCCAATGACAGCCAAGGCTCGCAACCCATCTAGCCCGGGCAGATGCGGGCGAGTGGTAGCGGTTTGATTCACGGAGTTAATGGTACGAGGTATGGCCAGTACCGCAGGATCTGGTCGCTCTTGTAGTGACAGATTAAATGCCACTAGTTTGGAACTGTTCAACCAGAACTTGTTTATGTACGGCGGGAGATTTGCGATGTCAGCTGACAAACCACAACGACTCATTTCAGATATGCGTGGTGTTCGCTACGGCGAAGTGCTCGCCGTGATGTCGCGCGATGAAAAGTTACAAGCCGATGTTTATGGCACGCAGATGATTAACGATTGTCCCGCCGAATTATGGGACACGCTCAATGCTGACGAGATCGCCAAAGATATGGGTGCCTTGTTCGTCAAACTCAATGGCCCGCGTTACTGGATGCTCGATGGTCTTGGCACCAAGGTCGCCATCGTCGAGCCAGTGATGCGCGAATTCAACGGTCTGATGATGCGTCGAATTGCCACGGTCGACTTGGGCGATACTCCCAGCACCGTGCCGTATCAAGAGCGTTTCGTCAACCGCGGTGCAGTGTTCTTTTTTGATGCCGGTTCTGTTGTCTATGAACTCATCAACGCTGAAGGCAAGGCCTACGTCATGCAGGCATATTGCGTGGGGGTCGACCCAACGCTGTCTCAGGCGAATCTGGGTGATTTGGCCAGCCGGTTGAAGTTGCCCGCTGGCTGGACCTTCCGGTCGCGCCTTTTGGATGAAGAAATGGTGGTCGACACCACCGATCATGCCGCCACGGTGGTGCAAGACGAACTCGAGAACACCTACACCCTGCCGTATTGATTCTTGGCCCCCAGGTGATTCTGGTGCAGCATCGTTGCGTATTTCGTAACAATCCTGCACCAGAATCACGGACAAAAAAGAACCCCCGCTGCTTGCGCAACGGGGGTTCGAGTTATTGGACTAGGAATTGCTCAGCGCTTGCGAGCGGCTGCCTTCTTTTTGGCAGGAGCCTTACGTGCTGGGGCCTTCTTGGCGGGAGCCTTGCGGGCCGGAGCCTTCTTCGCAACTGCCTTCTTCTTGGCTGGAGCCTTCTTAGCAGGAGCTTTTTTGGCCGGAGCCTTCTTCGCAACTGCCTTCTTGGCGGGAGCCTTAGCAGCTGCTGCAGCAGCAACGGCGCCAGCCTTGTTCAACTTCGGTGCCGGAGACACACCAAGGGCGATGTCCTTGAAGCCCTTGAGTGCGGTGATCTTGGCAACAGTCTTCGCAGCGATCTTGATGGTCGCACCCGTTGCTGGGTTACGGCCCATGCGTGCGGGACGCTTGATCTTTGCGAATTTTGCAAAACCGGAAAGGTTGACGATTTCGCCCTTAGCCACGTTGGCCAAGATGACGTCGATCGTACCTTCAACGGCTGCTGTAGCCGTCTTCTTGTCGATACCGGTGTGGTCGGATACTGCTTGGATGAGGTCGCGTTTCTTCATGTACGTAAACATATTTCATGAAAATGCGCCGATGGTGGATTTCCGTTGATTTTCTTGAGATTTTTTGAAAATTCGGAAATGAGGGCTCGGGCAGTTCTGTGGTCGTTGAAATTCAAAAACCATCAGTACTGACTGTTTTGCCGGCGAAGCTTTTCCAAATACCTAATGATTTATGCACTTTCAACGTCAGAAGGTGATTGTGGCGAATAAGGAGTTTTACTTCGCAGGGCGGCTCTGAAGTCTCTGTGGTGTTTCGTCACTCCCTAAATTCGGTGGCGAAGTGCTCGTAGCCTGAGCAGTCGTGATTGTGAT
>Ga0255103_1000577_pt1 | contig 10645 bp, 9 predicted proteins | sample Law_Cont_RepB_0h_FD_188450 | JGI IMG/M metagenome (GOLD analysis project Ga0255103, IMG submission 188450) | Freshwater microbial communities from St. Lawrence River, New York, United States - Law_Cont_RepB_0h | ecosystem: Environmental > Aquatic > Freshwater > River | place: USA: New York...
ACTTTAATGGTGCTACGCTGCGTGGAACATCGGCAAACGTCGAACCTGATGCGCGCGTGGGCACGGGCATCATCATTCAAGGTAAGAACATCACCGTTCGAAACCTCAAGATTCACGGGTACAAAGTCGCGGTTGCCGCGCTCGGCGCCGATGGCCTAATCCTCGAAAATGTGGATGCCAGCTATAACTGGAAGCAGCATCTCTTGTCGACGGATGAAAAAGAAGACCTTGCGGACTGGATGAGCTATCACCAGAACGAGAAGGATGAGTGGCTGCGCTTTGGAGCCGCGTTTTATCTGCGCGACACCAATGACTTTACGCTCACAAAATGTACGGCACGCGGTGGTCAGAATGGCCTGATGATGACGCGGTGCGACCGTGGGAACATCCACCACAATGACTTTTCGTTCCTGTCGAGTCTTGGTATTGGGATGTACCGCGCATCCTGGAACCGCATTCTCCACAACAAAATTGACTGGTGTGTGCGGGGGTACTCGCACGGTGTCTACAATCGCGGTCAAGACTCCGCGGGGATTCTGATTTACGAACAGTCATCCAACAATGTCTTCGCCTACAACTCGGTCACCCACGGCGGGGATGGCTTTTTCCTCTGGGCGGGTCAGAACACCATGGACACTGGCCGCGGCGGCTGTGATGACAACCTCCTCTACGGGAATGACTTTTCGCATGCGCCTACCAATGGCATCGAGGCCACCTTCAGCCGTAATCAGTTTGTGCACAACCTGATCGCAGAGTGCTGGCACGGGATTTGGGGCGGTTACTCCTACGACACCACCATTGTTGGGAATACATTTGGCTACAATGCCGAAGCGATTGCCATCGAGCATGGACGTGACAACCTCATCTCTGATAACGGCTTCTTCCGCGACCGTGTTGGTGTGAGGCTTTGGGCTAATCCAACGCAGGATCCTAACTGGGCCTATGTCCGCAAGCATGCAACGAGCAGTGAGCGTTATACGATCGAGGGTAATACCTTTGTCGATGTCAAAACAAAGTCCGATGTCCGCCTTACAGAGAGTGTCAAAGATCGTGCAAACCGCGTTGTGAATACGACGCCGGCGCCTGCCGAGACAATGCAGGGTAGCGGCAATACCATCGTTTCAAGTGAAAGCAACCTCGCGGAGTATCTTGAGCGCTGGGATCTCGCGTGGCACGCGGGGCGTCCGAGCAGGCTCGCATCCCGGTATCACGTCGAACCGCTGGACAAGCCTGAGTGGGCGATGCTAGCCAAAAACGCACTGCGCGGCCGGCGGTTTATCATTGTGGATGAGTGGGGTCCGTATGACTTCCAGAGTCCGCGACTTGTGCACCGGGGTGGTGGCCAGTACGACATTTTGGGACCAAAGGGTAAATGGCGGGTTGTGGATGCGCAAGGTGCAACCCTATCCGCAACGAGTGGAAATGTTCCTGGAGCGATGACCATTAAGACGCCTGCTGGCCAGGCGGGTACGACAAAGGTTGTGCTGGAATACCGCGGCGGTGCGACAACCGATTACAAGGGTTTGCAAACGCCGGCGGGTCAAGCGGTGCGCTTTGGGTTTAGCCGCTTCTTTGCTCCAATCAGCTGGGATGTTCGCTTCCACGGCTGGTCGAAGTCTGTGGATGCATCCGATGTCCACGCGGCGCCTGATCCAGACCACTTCCGCCAGCAGCTAACGACGACGCCTCTGCTCACGATGAAAACCGACAAGCTGGATTTCGCAGGCTATGCGTTTGCCAAGGGCCTTCCAAACCATCATGTGATTACGGTCGCGGATGGTAAATTTTCAATTCCGGCGGGCGAGTACGTTCTCGACATCACCACCGATGATGGCTGTCGCGTGTGGCTTGATGGCAAAGAGCTCTCCTTGGGAGCTTGGAAGTATCAGGGCCCGACCGCTTATCCGGCCAAGGTACGCCTCGGTGGAAACCATACGCTGCACGTTGAGCATTTTCAAATCGATGGCTATGCGGCGCTCAAAGTAGCGCTTCGGCCAGCAACCCAATAACCGCTAAGAAGTAAGGACATTATGAACACAACACTGCAAACCTATCTCAAAGCTCAGATTGACACACTGCATGCGGAAAACCTGTATAAGCCGCTCTTAACCATCGAAGGCCGCCCGGGCGCACGGGTCAAAGTCGGTGGCCGTGAGCTGATCAACCTCTCTTCCAACAACTATCTCGGTCTCGCAAGTGACCCAAGACTTTGCGAAGCAGCATCCAATGCCGCGCTCACCATCGGGGCGGGTAGCGGCGCAGTCCGCCCAATCATCGGCAATATCGCCCTCCACGACCAGCTCGAAAAGCTGATTGCCGAGTTCAAGCACGTGGAAGATGTCCTTGTCTTCCAAAGCGGATTTACATCCAATGCCGGCACGATTCCGACGATTATGGAAGCGGAAGATGCCATCATCACCGATAGCCTGAATCATGCATCCATTATCGATGGCTGCCGGTTGTCAAAGGCAAAGCGTAGTATTTACCAGCACTGCGATATGGATAGCCTCCGGGATGCACTGATCGCGGCCAAGGATGTGCGTAAGCGTTTGATCATCACGGATGGTGTCTTCTCGATGGATGGCGATATCGCGCCTCTTGACAAGATTTGTGCGCTGGCGGAAGAGTTTGATGCGGCCGTCATGGTCGATGATGCACACGGTTCAGGTGTGATGGGCGCGAATGGCCGTGGAACGGCGTACCACTTTGGCGTGACGGACAAGGTTGACATCCAGCTTGGAACGCTTAGCAAGGCCGTTGGTGTGATGGGCGGCTACATCGCCGGCTCCAAGTTCCTGATCGATTTCCTAAAGCAGCGCGCACGGCCATTTTTGTTCAGCACGGGATGCACACCGGCGACGGCGGCGGCTTGTATTCGCGGTATTGAAATCATGCGCGATGATGCTGGCCTCACAGAGCGCCTTTGGGACAATACGCGTTACTGGCAGGCTGGTCTGCGAGAGCTTGGGTTTGATCTTGGCGTAACGCAGACGCCGATCACACCTGTCATGGTTGGTGATGAAGCTAAGACCATGGAGCTGATGCGCAGACTACGTGAAAAGGGAGTGCTTGCACTTGCGGTTGTCTTCCCGACGGTCGGGCGCGGGAAAGCGCGTGTTCGCACGATGCCATCGGCGGCGCACACCAAGGCAGACTTTGATGAGGCGCTTGCCGCATTCAAGGAAGTTGGCACTGAGCTCGGCCTGATTTAGGAAGCACTGGAGAAAGCAGGCACATCTATGGAACAACGAAAACTACGCTCTGCGATTGTGGGCTGTGGGGTGATTCACTCGGCGCACGCGGATGCGATTTCTCGGCTCCCCGAGCTGGTTGAGCTGGTCGCCGTCGCGGATGACAAGCTTGAGCGCGCTGCAAAAGCCGGAGAAGCCCTCGGCGTTCCGCATTTCCATGGACTGGATGCCCTCCTCGCTTGGGGTGAGTTTGACATTCTACATGTCTGCACACCCAGTGGCCTGCATGCGGCATGCGGCATTAAGGGTGCCAATGCAGGCAAGCACATTCTGTGTGAAAAGCCCATCGATGTAACCCTCCCGGCAGCGGATGCCCTTATCGAGGCGTGCGCAATCAACAACGTCAAGCTTGAAGTGGTGAGTCAACATCGGTTTAGCGATGGAATGCAGCATCTCAAAACCTGGCTGGATGAAGGCAAGCTTGGACGCCTTGTTTTTGGCGAATCGGTCACCAAGTGGTACCGGACGCAGGCCTACTACGACTCGGGTGGATGGCGTGGGACGTGGGAGCTCGATGGCGGCGGTGCGCTGATGAATCAGGGCGTCCACTATGTCGATCAGCTCCGCTGGATCATGGGACCAATCAAATCCGTCGCCGCCACCATGGGAACGCTCTCCCATGAGCGTATCGAAGTCGAAGACATCGTGTCCGCGACAATCGAGTTTGAAAACGGCGCTGTAGGAACCTTAATGGCATCGACATCGATGGTGCCCGGCTTCAACCAATCCCTCGAAGTCTATGGCTCAAAGGGAAGCGTCCGAATTACAAATAGCAAAGTGCAGTTTGCACAGTTTGTGACTGGGGATGAACCGCAAACCATGTGGGGCCTCGAGGGAACGCCGGCACCTTTGGTTGTGGATGGCGTCTGGCAAAATGAGGACGCTGAGGCTAAGACGACGACGCAGGGTCAGGGCGCTGCCGACCCGCGGGCCATCTCAAATCTTGGGCATGTCGCGCATTTGAAAGACCTCTGTGAGTGTATCCATAGCGGTGCTGAAACATTTATGAATGGCCCTGAAGCCCGCTACGCGCTCGAGCTCATCGTTGCTGTTTATCGCAGCGCGAAGACCGGGCAGCGCGTGATGCTTCCGTTAGAGGCCTAACGTATGAGCATCACACTCGCACGCTTGCAGAGAGAGCAGTTTGATGAGGCTGCGGAGCTGATTCATGCCTCCACAAATGCCTGGTACCTAAAAAACACTGGCCGGGTTGCTTTTGGCTGTGAGCCATCGGGGTGCAGACTGTTTCCGGACACCTACAATGCCTTGGATTCAGGACAGTGCATCACCGCCACCGATGACGCCACTGGCAAGCTGATCGGCACGTGCTTTCTACATCCGCGAGAGACGCATATCGGCGTTGGGATTGTGAACACCGCCCCGGATGTAGCAACCGCGGGAGTGGCATCGATGATGCTGCGTGAAGCCTGCGCCATCGCCGATGCCAGTGGCCTCCCCTTGCGCCTCGTGAGCTCGGCATCCAATATGGACTCCTACAGCCTCTACCACCGGCAAGGATTTGTCGCGCGCCAGGTGTTTCAGGACATGTTGTTGAATGTTCCAGCGGACCCAACAAGCCTTATAGATGGCATTGACACAAGCGGTGTCCGCCTTGCAAGCATCACAGATGTACCGGCAATCGCAGCACTCGAGCAGGATTTAACGGGCAGCTATCGCCCACGTGACTGGGAGCATTTCCTAGAGACTGACCACTTTACAGTCTTTGTAGATGTCGCAGCAGATGGCACTCTTCTCGGGGCGATGAATGTGACAAACCACATCGCAAACTGCACGCTTGGCCCAGCACATGCGCGCGATGAAGCGAGTGTGTGTCGCCTCCTTGCTGCGGCGCTTCCGGTAGTCGCTGGTCGGACGGCTCTGGTTTTAGTATCGCCTTCATCAACAACTGTGACACAGCTGCTCTACGGCTGGAAAGCACGTAACAGCGATATTCACCTCCTTCAAGTGCGTGGTGCCTACTCCGCACCAACCGGTGTGCAGCTGATGACGTTTCTACCGGAGTCAGCGTAGTTTTGACCAATCGTACCCAGCGTATAACCAGTGCCGCAGCGTTTACAGACGCCATGGAAGCCCTGTGGGATACGTGGGCATCCGATACTCCGGGTGCGACGGCGATGCAGCGCTGGGCATGGGTTGGCGCTAACATCGACCGTGTTCCTCGTGGGATGTTTGTAGGGCTCATACTCCGCGGCAGTGATGATCTTCCCGTAGCGGCAGCGGCGTTCAAGCGAACAGGCCCCGGGATTCTCGTGCCCATCGGGGATGGTGTCAGCGATTACCTCGATATTGCGGTGTCACCGGATGCTCCTCCAACGACGATTGACCATTTCATCGATGCCATTTCAGAACAGGCTCCGGCAGTGCTCTTTCGCCAGTGCCATCCGCACGGTCCGCTTGGCAGAGCGTTCCGCGGTGCGATGGAGGATGGCGAGGCGTGTCCCGTTCTCGCACTCGCACCTACCGTCGAAGAGCAACAGCTTGCGATCCCAAAGCGCTTGCGGCAAAACCTGAACTACGCTGACCGGGCGCTACGGAAACAAGCATCGGAAGTGACGTACCGAATCGCCGATCAGGACAGCCTTGAAGGCGATATCGATGCCTGCATTCGCTTACACCAAGATCGGTGGCGCCGCCGCTGGATGCCGGGGCTATTTGCGGGAAATGCGCACAAAGAGTGGTTCACGGATGTCTCACAGCGGCTCCTGAATGCGGGGCTTCTACGGCTTCATACGCTTTCCGTGGATGACAAGGTCATCGCGGCCATTTACTGCATGACATCCGGTGGGACGACCATTTACTACCTCGGCGGCTTTGATCAGGAGTACCACAAGTGGTCGCCCGGGATGCTTGCGACGCGAGCGGCGATACTGCACGCGGTCAGTGTCGACAAGTCACACACCTTTGACTTTTTGCGTGGAAATGAGCCTTACAAGTACCGGTGGGGAGCCATCGACCGCTTGAATATGCGTCTGCTGCTCACCCGAGGTCCGATTGGAACAGCCATCTGCGGTCTTGAACGGCAACGCTTTGCCCTAGAGATCAAGCTCAAGGACAGGATGCACAACCTCCACGCCGGGAAGTCTGCGCATGCCCGCCCGGATGCCGTTTCGGATAAGATAAACCCATGAAGCGGCGCTCTGGTGGAGGAGCCGGCGGCTCCGTGCTGCTTGGCATTGTAATCATAATCACTGGCGTTCACGCTTTTATGACGTGGCAGATCCTACAGCGGGTTGTTCATCTTGAACAGCAGCTGGGGATCCGGTCATCCACGATGATTCCCGCCATTCGCATCCCGTCCATACGCAAGCCCGAGCTTCCACGCATCGGCGTCGCCGACTGGCAGGTTCAACTCGATACCGCAACGGCGCATGTTGAGCGTGCACGGATTGCTGTCACGAAGGGGAATATGGGAATCGCTCAGGATGAATCCACAAAGGCGCTGGATGCATTGGCACGTATCAGCCGGATGCCAGCGGTCGACCCGAATGCTGTCATGGCCATTCGCAGGCAGCTCGCAGGCATCGAAAATCAAATTCGGGGTGGTGGTGCATCCGCTCCCCCTGTATCGAAGGGAACATCAAAGTGATGCAACATTCGAAAGTACTTTTCGCAAGTTTATTCGCCGTGGTTTTGCTGACATCCACTGGATGCCGCCGTGTCAAAAACATTTACTCCCGCACGGATGAAATCCGAATGGGCACGCAGTTTGTGACTGAGTTCAACAAGAGCAAAGAGGGCGCGATGGTGGTGCGGTCGGGTCCTATGCTGATGCGCCTCCAGCGTGTTGCACTCCCGATCATCGATGCCGCCCGCAAGGACTGGGATGTTCCCTATTCTGTTACCCTCATCAAGGATAATGAGATAAATGCATTCGCTGTTCCTGGTGGGCCGATGTATTTCAACACGGGCTTGCTGCAGCTGGCGACAACGGATGATGAACTTGCTAGTGTCCTTGCTCATGAAGTCAGCCATATTGTAAAGCGCCATTCGGCGCAGCAGCTTTCGGATGCCGCCGTCAAGCAAGGCGTCGCGGGAATACTGTTTGGCCGCTCAAACGCCGATGTCCGCTCCGTTGTCGGCCTTACGCTAAGCCTCAAAGACAGGGAGTTTAGCCGTGGGGATGAGTCCCAATCCGATGAGTACGGTTTCAAGTATCTTGTCGCGGCAGGATATAACGTACGCGGTATGGCGTCAATGTTCACGAAAATGCAGGAATCAGCAGGTAAGTCTAACGAAAAACTTGCATTCCTAAGCACCCACCCTCTGACACGAAAGCGCATCGAAGCAGCCGAAAAACGAGCCGAATCCTATGAAAATGGCACGTGGAAGGCGCCTAAGTGAGGTGTACGGCAGTCATCCCGGCCTATAACGAGAGCACCCGAATTCTGGGCGTGCTCAATATTTTGGTACAGGCAGGGAATGTCAGCGAGATCATCGTTGTCAATGATGCATCATCGGATGACACAGCAAACGTCGCGCGGCAGTTCGCAAAGACGGCTCCAAAGCAGGTGCGGGTCTTCGATATGCCAGCGAATGCTGGAAAAGGCGCCGCAATGCACCGCGGTGCGAGTGAGACGGATGCCGAGGTTGTGCTCTTTCTGGATGCCGACCTGGTGGGTCTTAGCGTCGAAATGGTACAGAATATGACCGCTGGCGTTATCGCAGGCGAGGTGGACATGACGCTTGGCGTGTTCCGCGGCGGCCAGTTCTGGACAACGCTCGCACAAATTCTTGTGCCCAATATTAGTGGACAGCGCTGCATTCTGCGCCGCCTCTTCCTTGATGTCCCCAATGTGGCAAACGCGCGCTACGGCGTCGAGCTTGCTATCACAAACCATGTGCTCGCCACGGGCGTGCCATGTTCAACCGTAATTCTTCGGGATGTCAGCCACCCTACTAAGGAACTAAAGCTCGGCATCATCAGAGGAACCATCGCCCGCATGAATATGTACATCCAAATGGTGCCGTACATGATTAAGCGGGTCTCTTCTCGGCGTAAAAGATAGATACAGGAGTCAGTGATGAGCCTCAGGGATGCACAGCGTGGATTGGGGGCGTTACTGGAAATAGATGTCCAGATCGACCGACGTAGACAACAAATAGCGGCATTGGATCCGGGTACCACCCTCGCATCCAGCTATCGCGTTAGCAAGCCAGAAGCAGACAGGCTCCGTGCGGAGGCCAATGTCCTTGCTGCCGCTCAAAAGGATGCAGAGCTTGCCCTCGCAAGCGTAGAAGAAAAGATTAAGTCAACATCGGACAAGCTGTACTCCGGTAAAGTCACCAGCCCGCGTGAGCTTGAAGACCTCCAGGCTGGCATCGATGCTCTTGGACGCCAGAAAGCAACCCTAGAGGAAGAGCTGCTGGTCCATATGGAAGCCACCGCAGTGGCTGAAAAGGCTGCTAAGTCGGCGGAAATCGGAGTCGCGAAGATTGCCCGTGCTTACCGTACATTGAAGGACACGAACACCAAGCGTGAGGCTGAGTTGCTGGCCGAAATCAAGGCGCTAGAGCCTAAGCGTAAGCCGTTGGTCGCAGCCATCGGCGATAAGGTGCTCATCAAAAAGTACGAGCTGATTCGTGAGCGTAAAGGCGGAGCCGGCGCTGCACATATGACATGGGACCGGACCTGTACGGCCTGCGGTGTGATGGTAAACGGGACGACCGTGAATGCTGTCACGGATGGCCTGGTTTTGGCAACGTGTGAGCACTGCAGCCGGATTCTTCTTCCGGGATAGGTGGCGGTGATGATTCCAGCGCAGGTGGATGTCCTGATTATCGGGGCGGGCTTTGGTGGTTCGCTCCTCGCGCAAATTCTGGCGAAATCCGGAAAGCAAGTTGCCCTCGTCGAGCGTGGTTCGCATCCACGCTTCGCGATGGGTGAGAGTACATCCCCGCTGACCAACCTGCTACTTGAGCAGTTTGCGCAAGCTTATGACCTGCCACATCTTAACCACCTCGCGACATGGGGGGCTTGGAAGGCCAATATCCCGGATGTTGGTGTTGGGCTTAAGCGTGGCTTTACGTATTATGGTCACCCTGCGAATGGAAGCGGTGCGGGTGTTCGAGGGCCGCTCGCCGTCGCGGCAAGCCCGGGTAGTAGCTGCGCGGATACACACTGGCTTCGCTCGGATGTCGATTCCTGGCTATGTCAACAAGCCATCGGACTAGGTGTGCACTACGCCGAGCGGACATCGGTGATTGATGCCACCCCTTGTGAAACTGTCCGCTGGCGCGTCGCCATCCAATATGAAAATGGCGATGAAGCGACCATTAATGCCGGATTTCTCGTAGATGCCGGTGGCCGGACAGCGGCGCTTGCAGATTATGTCGGCGCAAAAGCCACGGCTTTTTCTGACTATCCAGACACGGTCGCGCTGTATTCCCACTTTGATGGCGTTGCGTTGGCAGCGGATGTCCAAGAGCTAGGCGCGCCTGAGAGCGCTCCCTACCCTGTGGATTGGTCGGCATTGCACCATGTTTTTCCAGGTGGGTGGATGTGGATGCTTCGCTTTGATGACAATCGTGTGAGCGCAGGCGTATCGGTTGAGCGCTGGCTCTCCGATGAAGTAAGCCTTTTGGATGATGGCGGATGGGAGCGGTTACTAGCCCGAATGCCGGCTGTGCAAAAGCAGTTTGCCGGGGCGACACGTGTCCTTCCGTGGATGCAGGCTGACCAGCTGCCCGTTCGGCTTGACCGCGTTGCCGGTGTGAACGCTACAGCTCCATGGGCATTTCTATCAAGTGCAGCAGCATTTATTGATCCGTTGTACTCAACGGGTTTCTCGTTGACATTACTCGGGATTGAGCGATTGGCTCCCCTGATATTGAGCGGGACTGTTTCTGAAAATGACCTTGCGGTGTATGAAGCCGCCGTGCAACGCGATATCAGCTGTGTCGCCCGGTATATCAGCGCAAACTTTGCAGCATTTTCGGACTTTGAGCGCTTTACCGATGTCGCGATGTTTTATTTTGCCGCCGCATCCTGGTCAGAAACTTGCCGGCGTATCGGGAAGCGTGCGCTGGCCCCGGGGATGCTTCTCTCTGGAGACGATGCCTTCTGGCAGGGTTTTGATGCGTATCTCGCGGGAGAGTGTACGGCGGCGGATGCGATTGCACCGTGGAATATCGCGGGGCTTGCGGATCGATCAAAGGCCGGGATGTACCCCGCGAACCTCTCGGACGTGATTGCTGCAGCAGAGAAGCTGGGGCTCTCGCAGGCTGAGATGCAAGCGATTATAGATGATGCCGACTGGGCGCGCTGCGACTAGGAGAGCAGGCCGCGACGGCGGTATTCCATAGGTGAAATGCCGACGCGTGCGCGGAAGGTGCGGCTGAAGTATGCGTGGCTGGCAAATCCGGTGCGTAGGGCA
>Ga0255103_1000609_pt1 | contig 10332 bp, 11 predicted proteins | sample Law_Cont_RepB_0h_FD_188450 | JGI IMG/M metagenome (GOLD analysis project Ga0255103, IMG submission 188450) | Freshwater microbial communities from St. Lawrence River, New York, United States - Law_Cont_RepB_0h | ecosystem: Environmental > Aquatic > Freshwater > River | place: USA: New York...
TCCTTGGGCAATCTTAGCACGCCAACTGTTTACGATAAAGCCTTAATAACCGTGTACGATAGCCAGACTGGATTCACGCGGCTTTTGGCAGCTGTGTGATGCAAAAGAGGGGGCGCCGGATGCATATCACTTCTTCAACCATTAATGGACTGACAACGCTGACACTGAGCGGTCGTCTGGATGTCGAAACCATCGCGAACTTCAAGGAAGCACTTCAGCCACTGTCTACCAATCAGCTCATTCTCGATATGCGCAGCTGTTTGTTTGTCTCCAGTATCGGTATCCGCGAGATTCTGAAAGCCCACCGTGACCTCAGCCGCACCGGTGGAAGCATCGCGCTTGTGAATGTGAATAGAGATGTCATGGACATCTTCCGGATTACCGGGATGTCGGAGATGATGGACATTAAGGCTTTGGCCCGTGAAATTTCCATGGATGGCCTTGAATTTCTCTCTGCGGGTGTCTGCGGAAAGTGCTACCGTGTTGACCGCGAGACGGTGGTAAAGCTCTACAACGATGGCATCGATGCATCCATTGCCGAGCGTGAGAAGGAGTATGCCAAGGCTGCATTTGTCCTCGGGATCCCGACGGCTATCTCCTACGATGTTGTTGCGTGTGGAAGCCAGACCGGCGTGATGTACGAAATGCTGGATGCTGAGCTGTTCAGCGTGGTGATCCGTGCGGATATCGATAATATGACCGCACATGGCCGTATGCTGGCGGATGTCGCGAAGGCGATTCATGAAGTCGAGCCTGCGCCGGGGGTCTTTCCAGACATTAAGGAGCGCTTCCGCGGTTATATCCGTGAGATGGACTTCTTTCTCCCAGAGGCTGACATCGCGTTTTTGCTACGCAAGCTCGAGGAAATCCCGGATGCCGGGACGTGTGTCCACTTCGACATCCACAGCAGCAATATCATGATCCGGGATGGCGAACCGGTCATCATCGATATGGGTGACCTCTCAACGGGCAGCTTTTTGTTCGATATTGGCCTGCTGTTGACCATTTATGGCATCCCCGAGCTGGGCATCAGTGAGCTCGCGACTAAGATTCCAAACGAAAAGGGTGTTGAGCTCTGGGAAGCATTCCGGGCGGCTTACTTTGTAGATTTGGATGCTGCGACGATTGCGTACATCGATGCCAATATCGCGTTTCTGGCATCCCTGCGCGTGATCTATTCGATTACATTTTTACCGGCGCTGCGTGACAGCCTGTGTTTGATGATGACGGATATTCTGCTGCCACGCATGTCGCGGGACTAGGGGTTAGCGGTCGCCTCTTAGCACTCTAAGGTCTCTTTGGATGCGCGGTTGGACTTCATAGGTGGTGTCGAATTGGCCGCTGAAGCCTGTGATATTGACGGCTGTTCCAAGGGACATTTGGCTTAGATCGAGGTTGCTGCTGGTGCTGACAAAGACCTGGATTTCACCGGAGCCATCGTTAACGTAGAACTTATAACCATACGGGAGGTCGCTGGCAACTGCCTGTGAAACGGTACCGCGGATCGCGACGAGGCGGCCTTCGGATGCTTCGTTGACGCTTCCAGTGGCGATGCGTTGCGGGGTGACGGTGTCATTATCGCGTTTAATCAAAACGCTTCGACCACTGCCTGGTGTGACGATCGTTAGGCCAAAGGTCTGTCCGAGAACGCCAGTTACTTCGGCGGTGTCGCCAAGCTTGAGGCGGTGATTGATCTGTGTGCTGATGTAGATGCCACCGGTTTTGTCCTGAATGGCAAAGCCTTGGTCATAGGTGCTGGAAGCAAAGGCACCGGATGGAACGGTTACGGTACCTTTGATGGTTGTGACGGTACCGGATGCGAGCGTACGAGCATCCCGGATCGAGGTTCCGTGCAGCACAGAGCTGATTCCCGGCACGGCTGCGATGAGTGCGATAGCCGCGACAATCACGGGTGTTTTGAAAAAGTAATTCATTATGCGGAGACCTATCCAAGTCTGTTTCTTGGCCGGACGTTACCACACCTGTTGTTTACCGGGATGCAATTTCAGATAACCCCGTAGTTTTACTGGGTGATGCTAATCATAGCTATAGTCGAACGTGCGTGTGTCGCGCTTTGGCCAGATGTTAGTCCAGATGTCATGGTCGACGCTGCGATACGCGATCCGGACTTTCTTCTCGACTTTGTTTGTGCCGAGGTACTTGCGGAAGTTGGTGAGGATGGCATTGGGCGTGTTTGAGTAGAGGAAGTAGTTGGTTGTCCCACTGCCGTGGTCAAAGCCATCGTATTCGTGTGTGCGCGGCATGCATTCGGCGATGCGTTCGCCGAAGGCCTCAATGGATGTCTGATCAGGGAAGAAGGTTGCTGGGAACTGAATGACGACTTGGTAGAGATGGTCGGGGTGTGGTGTACGTGTGTCTGGTGATCTATCCTGCAGTAGTGGTTGCAGCTGGGTGAAGTTGGACAGCCATGTGTCGAAGGCTGGGGCGACCTTGGATGTCTTTCCAGTTTCGTGATCAAACAGCCAGACAGGGGCATCATCCGGGCGAGGTTCTGCTTTGGGAAGGCGCTTAAAGCAAAACAGGTTTCCAGAGCAGTCGCTTGCGAATGCGACACAGCCTTTAACACCGATGGTTACGCTGCTTTCGATGACATCTGATGGCGCTAGGAACTCCTGAACAGCGATCAGCGGCGACTTCCGAAGGACGATGATATCCAAAATGTCAGGTGTGTAGGCAGGACCGTGGGTCTCTAGAAAGTCGCGATAGGACGCTGGGAGGAGCACATTCAGCGTTGATGCGATTTGCTCAATGGCTGTCGATGATACTGCCTGGGTCATTTCTCCGCGCTGGAAGCGCTCAATAAAGTGCTGCTGGAGCTGCTGGCGTACTGTCATGAGCATTTATGGCTTGGAAATGACGGCGAACCAGCGATCTTCCGGATCTGAAAAGGCGAAGGTTGTGGTGCCGAAGTGGTCACCGATGGGGGAAACGACGACGCCTGCTGCTGTGAGGCGCTGATGTTCAGTTTCGATGACATTGACGTGAAAGCACATCGATGGCGCTACGGTTACAGCTGCGTGTCCGGCCTTTTCCATGAAGGCATTCGGGACGAGCTCAATGGCGACATCTTGATCGGCGAAGCCGATTTGGGGGATAGAAAAGCCATCGGTCTCCGATGTACGTTTTGTGACCATCCCGACTTGGTCCGTCCAAAACTGGTGGCACCGCTCTAAATCATTGACATAGATAACGACATAGCCTAGCTGCATTTCGACCTCCAAGGGTACCCGCCATTCTTATCGGTTGGTGTGGGCTCCGGTCTACTATACGACAGATGAGAATGGTGATGAAGCTACCGCCTTTGCGCCAGCTCCAAGACAAAACCGCCATCGCTCGATACTGTCCAGCCCGAGGAGTGTCATTAGCAATCCCGCCACGAATGCCAATAGAGTAGTCGAAGGCATCCGCTTTGAAGTCGACCCGATGTAACATCCCATTCAAAGGCCAAATCAAGCGGCAAGATCCTGTCTGATGATGTACTTTGCAGCATCACCGACAGCTGTCTTTCACAAAACTGCATACGAAGCACCAGTTCATCTTGTACGGGGACAAAGACGGTCATGTACTTGCCAGTTTCTTTGACAACCACTTTCCCCGTTTTGACAAGCCTTGTGACGTTTGAGATGACGAAGCCACCCGCGTCAGGTTCCGTGCGCGAATGCGCATCTGTCCGCCAATGGTAACCATTCAGGACCGATGGCATTCTTTGTTCCACATCTTCAAGACGCATCGCTGCATTGAGGAATGGCTGCGCAAACGTGTCGCTGTAAACCGTGATGTCCCGTGGGTATGCAAGATCACCTGTGAAACGGAGATTTGCTATGTAGTAGCGGCCTGAATACCAGACCGATGTCTCCACTGGTCTCGACAGTGGCACTGCCTTTCTTCCAAACTGCAGCGAGCACTTTGATTTGTGGGGCATATGCTGCCTGCTGGCTCGGCCAAGGGAAGGAGTTTTCTTGCACCAGCTGAGCAGACGCAAATTGCTGAGTGAGCGCATCCAGAATCATCGACAGAATGGACTTTACAAAGTGTGATGACTGACCGGATGGCCAAACGGGCTACAGCGTGTCCGGTTGCGTTATTGTCTTGCCGTTTGGGAGTGTGTAGCTCCGGTCGCAATAGTAGACCGGGTCCTACCCGAGCATCCTGAAGATGGGAGCATTGATCGGGTTCTTCCTTTCGAGCGCTGGGCCCCAACTGTTACGCTTGCTCGGATAGTAGCCAGCGATGGGAGCGCCCCAAATCGTAAAGCCATCGGTTGCAATCTGGTCACGGCAAACGGCGAAGGCATCCGCGCCATGACGTTCAGCGATATGGTTTATGGAAATCGCATCCAGATTCCAGCTGGCAATCGACTTTGGGTAAGTACCGAATACGTCCTTAAGGGTGCGCATCGCGATATCAGCAAGCTGAATGCGCTCGGCTTCTGTGTAGCCAATAGTAAATGCGACAAGTGGGATGTGATCCCATTCGCAGCCGGGCCGGCCTCGCCACTTTACACCAGTGGGGTTGCATTGCATTTCATTCATCTCGAACCAGAGACCAACCTCATGGTTTGAAGGCATGTGTTGCTTGAGAAATGGCACAAAAGGCCTAGCGACGATGGCATCGAATTGGATCAGCCACGTCGCGGGTAGGCAGTCCAGCTTTATGATTTCAATTTGATTTTGGACGGGAAGAAGCAAGTTCGTTGTGAATCGCGGCTCTAGTGCGCGGATGATACTGATGCTTCGCATGTGTTCCGCCTACCATACATTTTTGGTGGGTGTCTAGGAGTCTGGATCGTGTATCGAGTAACGAATTTACCAAAAGCACGTTGGGTTACTGCTTTACTAGACAAGAAAAAGAGCTAATCGCTTCGTGTTGGTATGACAAACTGCCTCTAGAGCAGATTGTAAAAAAGACGCAAAGCACGCTTTCCCGACAACCAACACCACCGAAGGGAATCCGCTAGGAAATGAGAGCGCTTTCAAAATAAAAAACATCAAAGAATATCATAGTTTTATGATGCAAAGTTTAAACCTTGGAACCTGTCTCCAAAGTTACTGTTGCAATGAATGAGGAGAAAAGAATATGAATAATATTACGATTCCACAGTTCGAATTGGTTTACAACTCGTTGTCGTTTGGAATTGCGGCTATGGGAGCCGCCACATTATTTTTGTGGCTCAGCCGAACGATGGTTGCGACTGCTTATCGAACAGCCGTAACGATTTCAGGCTTAGTGACAGCAATCGCTTTTTACCACTACATTCGCATCTTCGAAAGCTGGAACGGTGCGTACACCGTAGTCAACGGCACGATCACTGGGACTGGTGTCAAGTTTAATGACGCATACCGGTATGTCGACTGGTTGCTTACAGTTCCACTACTTCTGATTGAACTGATTTTAGTCATGCGTCTCTCTCAAGCAGAAACAACCTCAAAGGGTGTCAAGCTTGGAGCGCTCGCTGCAGTGATGATTCTGCTTGGCTACCCAGGTGAAGTTAGTGGAGACATGACGGTTCGATGGATATTCTGGGGACTCTCGATGATTCCATTCACAGTCATCGTGGCTGAGTTGTTTGGCGGATTGAAGAAGTCCATTGACACGCAACCAGAGGGTGTTCGAGGGTTGGTCAGCAATGCTAGATTCCTGACCGTGGCCTCGTGGTGTTTCTACCCAGTCGTGTTCTTGCTGCCAATGTTGGGTCTCAATGGCGGTGCTGCTAATGTGGCAGTGCAGGTGGGATATACCATCGCTGATGTCGTTGCGAAGGCAGTGTTTGGAATCTTCATCTATGCCATCGCAGTGAAGAAATCCCAAGTCGAAACTGCAGCCTAGTTAGACAGGTCTACACTGATGAACATTCCAATGAAAAGCGTTCAAATCGTGATCATCGGTGGAGGCTGTGCAGGATTAAGCCTTGGGAGCAGACTTGCTCAAACTCCCAAGGCACCTTCAACTATCATCATCGAGCCCCGTGTCGAATATGCGGAGGATAGAACGTGGTGTTTTTGGAGCAATGAAGGTTCCCACCATAACCATCTTCCGTTGACGTGTTGGAGTAAAGTCCACGTTTCTAATCGTGAATCAAAGGTTACGGTAGATCTTAAACGTGACCGATATCAAATGCTACGTTCTATGGATTTCTATCAGGACAAGTGCGAAAGCATTGCAAAAAGTACTGATGTCCAGCTCCAGATGGGTGAAAAAGTTACTTCAGTAACAAGGTCGATGGACGGATATTGGATAACGGAAACGAACGTTGGAGTCTATAAGTCTGAATTTGTGATTGACACGCGTCCGATGGGTGCTGCGGCTGATAGTCCACCGTGTCTCTGGCAAACATTTTTAGGTCTTGAAATTGAATGTGATCAGCCAATGTTCGACCCCGACACTGCTCATTTGATGGACTTTGAGGATGTCGTTGACGGCAAAATCCCGTTTATATATATGTTGCCGGTAAGTGATCGGCAGGCCTTAGTTGAGTTGACAACGATTAGCCGGAACAGACTTGATCCTGAGACCATGGCTGGTGACTTACGAATCGCGATAACGAAGATGGTTGGAGCCGCAAACTACCGAGTTGTGCGGAAAGAATCTGGCGCGATTCCGATGGGGTTGGCTCGAAGCGCTAGAGACAAGGTTGCTACGTATGTTAACGTTGGAGTGACGGAGGGTTCGGCGAGGCCGAGCTCAGGCTACGCGTTTTGTCGTATCCAACGGTGGGCGGACGCTTGTTGCGAGTCACTACTGAACGGTAAGCCGCCGCTAAGTCCGCTAAACGACTCTGCACTTGTGGCATTCATGGACAAAGTGTTTTTGAAGGTCGTTCGGAATCAACCACATACGGGTCCTGAAATCTTTATTCGTATGTTTAGACACGTCCCTGCGTCTCGACTTATCAGGTTTCTTATTGATAAACCCACAGTTATAGATGCAATCAGCATCATTGCCAGCTTACCGAAAATATTGTTTCTCAAAGAGTGTTTGAACTGGAACAGACGTCGTCAACGCTCGATAACAAAGATCATATGGTCTCGATAAACTGGCAGCGGACGGTATTTGTAGTCTCTGCTCTAGCTTTTTTGTTGGGCAGTTTCTTCATACCAAGATTTGACAGCAATACAGAAGTTATCGTTACAGGCGCGCTAATACTCTTTCTAGGAGTGCCTCACGGTGCACTTGACCTTCTTTATCTGAGAAAAGTCATTGGTGTGCGCTCGCCATTAGGCATCGGACTATCATTGCTTACTTACATAGCAACATCGTCCTTGGTCGTGATTCTGTGGCTGACAAGTCCGTTGCTCTTTTTGGTAGCCTTTCTCATAATCTCCGGTTTCCACTTCAGCGGTGACCCTGTCGGCAAAGTCAGCCCATTGACTCGATTCGCAATCGGTAGTGGAGTGATCGTATTTCCCAGTATTGTGCATACTAGGGAGACTGAACACCTATATGCTCTGCTAACGAGTCAAGCCATCGCGGAAACAGTGGTGAAAATCCAGTATCCGCTGGCCTTTGCAACGATGTTAATCGGAATCATGGCATTGGCTATTGAAATACGTAAACGGGATTACAAGGCTGTTGCTGAACTCGTTACAGTCGGAATGCTGGCGACGATAGCGCCGCCGCTCCTGGCGTTCACCATCTACTTTTGTCTAATGCACAGTGCGAGGCACATTGTTAGAACAAGCGAATTGATATTGTTGCCAAAACGCGCTTTCTTCCTTGAATGTCTCCTCCCTATGTTAGGTGTGTTTGTTTCTGGAACAGTGGCATGGCAATTTAGAAGCGGCTTAACAATCGATGCCAAAATCATTCAGATCCTTTTCGTAATGTTAGGGGCCCTTACAGTTCCACATATGATTATCGTTGAACCTATACGGATAAAAGGATGGTCAACGACGCTCGCACCGGCCAATGAAAAGTAATCAGTACCTTCACAGTAACGTTTAGAGAGCTAATAACGAGTAATCGCACCCAAGTTCCAGCTGGCAATCGACTTTGGGTAATTACCGAATACGTCCTTAAAGGTGCGCATCGCGGTGTTAGCAAGCTGAATGCTCTCGGCTTCTGTGTAGCCGATGAAAAAGGCGATATGCGGGATGTGATCCCATTCGTAGTCAGGCCCGTCCCGTCAGTTAACACCCGCGGCATTGCAGTGCATTCTATTCATTTCAAACCAGAGACCAACCTCATGGTTTGAAGGCATTTGCTGCTTTAGGAATGGGACAAATGGCCCAGATACCAGGGCATCGAGCTGGAGCAGCCACATCGCGGGTAATCCATACGGCTTAATGATTTCCATTTGCTTCTGGACAGGAAGAAGCAAGTCTTTCGTAAATCGCGGCTCAGTTGCGCTAATGATACCGATGCTTCGCAGGTGTTCCGCTTACCATGCATTTTTTGTGAATGCATAGGAACGCGTGATGCGGAAGCACATGGGGAACACGCAATGCTCATTACCTTCGACTAGAAGTTAAGGGTGAAGTGCCGAGGGGCTTACAAGTAGTTTCTCGATCGCCGTAGATGTTAGACTAGGAGTAACGTCCTTCGATCTCTTGGATTTCAGCATCGTTCATCTTCCGAGTCACACCAATCGCTTTCATCCTTGCATTGACAGCTTTGGACAGCTCTACCATACAGAAGATATTGCCGAAGGGGACTAGCGTGTAGAGGCCTACCATCCGCCTTCTCTCGACACCGAGCACCTCGAGCGACCGGCTAAAGGTGTATGCCCCAAGGAGATGAAGACATAGCACAACAACGATGAGGCCCCAGGATAAAAGATGGCTTGTGCTGGTGAAGAAGGGGATGGCAAAAGAGAACGCTGCCTGCAGGGTGACGATGGTTAGGGTCAAGCAGGTGTTGTAGCTTTTGAGTAATGGGATGATGGACTGCGCTACTTGAACTTGTTGCATGGTTATGGGCATTGTCACACAGGCGAGTCGTCGTTATTGCGTTTCCATCCCCGTAACGACCTTCTCTGGTAAGACACGGTGATACTACGCTACTGCGAAGAAGCCGAGGGTGCTTTTGGCCGGTGTTCGATGTGTGAAACAGGCAGGAAAAGCTTGAGTTACAAATGCCGAGAAGTGGAAGATTATTCAAGAAACGGACGCATCAATTTGGACGCGTGAAAACATCCATATATTAAATTGAAAAATCCATAGCAGAAAAACCCCATTCCAGCTTGAACAATTGGCCAGTTTAGCCTATGGGGGACTACGGAGAGGGTGGGATTCGAACCCACGGTAGCTTGCACTACTTCCGCTTTCGAGGCGGACGCACTAGACCACTATGCGACCTCTCCGTATAAACACATGCAGTGGTCTATTCTGCATGATAATGGCATCCCGTCTGAGGGATTCGAACCCCCGACCTTGCCCTTAGGACGGGCCTGCTCTGTCCAGCTGAGCTAAGACGGGACATCACCAAACACACCGGGTGCGAAAAAGAATATCATGCAAAACGTACGCAGTACCACTGTCCCTGACCGAATCCAGTACAAGCGCCCTGTCCGCAGCTCTTTCTGACGCACAAATTTCCGTGCCAGCTAAGTAGCATCCACTCCCGCAAACAATCTTTCGTGATGTCCGTTACACCTCCATAAGACGTCATTGGAGTCAAATACTTGGCTCATGTGATATGCCCGCACTCGAACATCAGTGATCTCCGGTGCAACAGATTGGACATCCATCCAGACATCCTCACAGCACTGACAAATGCCGCACGGGTTCCGGACTTTACCCCAAGCTCTACAGACAGCTGTTTTCCCGAATAACCCGCTGGTGCAGATTTCATAGCCGCAAATGTCTGGGAAGCCGAAATCGGTCATCGGCTAGCCCATGGCAAAGTACACACGATGTCGCCCAGCTAGCGGCCGCCTTACCCAGCAAAACGGTGAACTTAAACCCATGTCCGCTGCAGCCGCTGACGAGTAACACATTGTTGCCAGCCGGTACGGTGTCGAAGATGAAATCCTCGTTCGGAGTGTTTGTGTACAAACAGACTTCAGAGTGCACGACCTGTCCTGAAACCCCGCCGATACGCTTCTCTGCAACACGCAGCGCTGCATCATCGTCGCTGCCACGCACAGCACGGTCATCCACAAGCGGGTCTACAACATCCCCCATTTGATGCCGCGCGACCTTCACACCATCCACACGGCCATCGGTAGGGAAGCCATACCAATACGTTGCCGCATCAATCCAAACCGGCATCCGCTCTGGCGAACAGTGATGCTTCGCAGCATCCTCAAGACCCACATAGGTAATCTGCTGCCGCGTGACCGTAAGTGGCAACCCTATCTCAGGGAACAACATC
>Ga0255103_1000617_pt1 | contig 10218 bp, 10 predicted proteins | sample Law_Cont_RepB_0h_FD_188450 | JGI IMG/M metagenome (GOLD analysis project Ga0255103, IMG submission 188450) | Freshwater microbial communities from St. Lawrence River, New York, United States - Law_Cont_RepB_0h | ecosystem: Environmental > Aquatic > Freshwater > River | place: USA: New York...
GGCCGATGGTTTCTGGGCTTATCATCATGCCGTGGTCGTTGATGATGACTATCAACAGATCACCCATATTCTTCGCGGCGATGATCTCGTCCACGCGATGCCCCGGCATGCCGCACTGAGAAACACCCTCGGGCTGCCCGACCCCATAACGATGCACATTCCCGTTGTACGAAATGATCTCGGTGAAAAACTATCCAAGCAGAGTCTTGCGCCGGCGGTCCGTACAGATCACCCCGAGATCTGCAGACTTCAACTCGAATGCGCCTGGTCTCACTTAGAACTTCATATGCCTATTGGCTGGATCGCCCGAATGCGTGCGACGTTTGAGAGGCAATTAATTGAACCTCTCAAACGTCTTGCCTCATAAAGAGCGCTTGATCATCGGTCATCGAATCACGCTCGAAACTCGGGCGAACCCAGCCGCTGCTTAGGCTTTTGGTTTTCCGCCCAGCAACGCCGGCACCGAGCGAGGGCCGCGCCGAATGCTTGAAAGGCTTGCCCGAGAGGGAACCCCTGTTGGTGTTGCCACCGACCCATTGGCGCTGGCTTCTGGTGTCGACACTAAGGTGTCCGCAGCAGTACTCACGCCTAACGCTGCGCCTTGAGGCTGATAGGGCTCACTGAAAATTGGGTCCGTCGGTTTTTTTGTAGGCGGGGTTCGTGCACGCGAAGAACTATCGACCGCCAAACGATCATCTCTTGGGGCGGACGGCTCCCGTGGTGCACGCATTAGGACGAGTTTCTCACGAGGTATCGTTCGTTTTAAAAGCTTCTCAATATCAATCAGTAATCTCTGGTCTTCTGGCAGCATCAGCGACATGGCGCGACCACTGGCGCCCGCACGGCCCGTGCGGCCAATCCGATGGATGTAATCCTCCGGTGAATAGGGAAGATCAAAGTTGATGACAGCCGGTAGCTCGGCAATATCTAAACCCCGGGCCGCAACGTCGGTCGCGACCATCACCTCGACCTCACCTTTTTTGAATTTCTCGAGCGTCGCTAAACGCTCTCCCTGGGACTTGTCTCCGTGAATCGCGTCTGCGGGAATACCTTCACGCTGAAGCTCACGGGCAAGTCGGCTCGCGCCGATCTTGGTATTCGTAAATACAATCACCTGCCGCAGCCCCTGGCGCTTGACCAGCTGGGCAACCGCAGCCCGCTTTGACTCCACCCGATCAACCTCATAGACCACCTGAGTCACATTTTCAGCGGTGGCATTACGGGCGGCCACTTCAATCACCACGGGACTATCGTTAAGAAATGTCTTTGCAAGCTTTCGTATCTCTGTCGAAAATGTCGCCGAGAACAATAGGCTCTGCCTTGCCTTGGGTAAAAGGTTCACAATGCGCTGCAGATCAGGCAGAAAGCCCATATCGAGCATTCGGTCCGCTTCATCGAGAACCAAGACTGACACCGTCGATAACGAGACGGTTTTCTGCTGTACGTGATCGAGCAAACGACCGGGTGTTGCAATCAGAATTTCTACCCCAGCACGAAGCTGCTGTGTCTGAGCCGACATATCAACACCACCAAAGACGACCGCGCTCTTGAGGGGCACGTACTTTGCGTAGGTGCTGACATTCTGAGCAATCTGGTCGGCCAATTCACGGGTAGGCGCCAGCATCAATGCCCGAACGGGATGCCGGGCAGGCGAGGCACTTGAACTCGCATAAGGCATTAACCGCTGAAGAATCGGTAGCGTAAATGCAGCGGTTTTCCCTGTTCCTGTCTGGGCAGCACCCATCACATCACGGCCGGCGATGATTTCGGGAATCGCTTGGACCTGAATCGGGGTTGGGGTCGAATAGCCGACTTCGGCAATTGCCCGCATCAAATCAGGATGCAGGCCAAAAGAATCAAAACTCATTCAGGCATTATCCACGATGTTTACGGAAAAACCCCCATGCAACAGCAAACTCGCTACCTTATTCCTGCCATCTTTGTGCTGATCTGGAGCTCAGGCTTCATCATCGCCCGCTTTGGAATGCCGCACTCGGAGCCCATGACGTTTTTATTTCTTCGCTTCGTCGGGGTTCTATTGGTCATGGTGCCCATCGTGCTGGTCGTCAGGCCCGCATGGCCGGCCTGGCCCCAGATTCGGCATATCAGCCTCGCTGGCCTCTTGCTTCAGGCGGGCTACCTCGGTGGCGTCTGGGCGGCCGTTCGGCATGGAATGTCAGCAGGCTTGGTGGCGCTGATGATGGGCTTACAGCCCATCCTGACGGCGTGGCTGTCTGCCTTGGTCCAAGAACGAATTTCAGTCCGTCAGTGGGCTGGCCTCGCCCTGGGGTTTGGCGGCGTTGGCTTGGTAGTCTGGACCAAACTCTCGCTGGCGAGCCTCTCGCTGGTAAGCCTCTCGCTCGCCCTTGTGGGGCTCGTCAGCATTACAGCAGGCACGCTCTATCAGAAGCGTTTCTGTCCAGATTTTGATCTGCGTGCCGGATCCGTCATTCAGTTTGCGGTCTCCGCAGTGGCCTGCCTGCCATTCATCGTGCTGTTTGAATCCGGCGATATTCAGTGGCAACCCGAGCTCATCGGGGCCCTAATCTGGGCTATCTTCGGCCTCTCGATTGGGGGCATTTCCCTTTTGTTCTTGATGATTCGACGCGGTGCTGCGACCGAGGTCACGAGCCTGCTCTACCTCACACCACCCACGACTGCACTTATGGCGTGGATGCTCTTTGCAGAACCCATTACACTAGAGATGGTACTAGGCACACTATTGACTGTCATCGGTGTCTGGTGGGTCGTCAGCAAATCGAAAATCGATCTCTAATTTCCTCTAGGAGTTGTCATGCGTATACAGAACCCTGTTCGTCTTGCAATTGCAAGCTGCCTGCTCACCCTAATTCCCCTGTCCGTCACGGCACAGTTTGCCAAGAAGGAGGATGCGATCAAATATCGTCAGAGCGCCTTTGCCTTGATGAGCGCGCATATGGGCCGCATTGGCGCGGTCGTCAAGGGCGAGGTCCCCTTTAATGCCGCAGACGTTCAAAAAAATGCAGCAATCATTGCGACACTATCCGAGCTTCCTTGGGCTGGATTTGGCGCAAACACAGAGGGCGGCAAAGCAAAGCCTGTCATCTGGAAAGAAACTGCAAAATTCAACGGCCATAGCGATAAGTTCATCAAAGCAGCGGCCGACCTTAACGCAGCTGCGAAAACCGGCAACCTCGATCAGGTTAAAAAAGCCTTTGGCGCAACGGGGCAGGCCTGTAAAGCCTGCCATGATGATTACCGCGACAAGTAGGCCACAACCATTGCCGCCAGGGTGATGACCAAAATCGCCTTGGCCCTGAGGCCCGCATCATCCCGAGAAGCGGGCCAATTCTCTGTCCCACTCTGGGCGGAGAAGTCTGCCAGCGACTGGTCTCCCGTCAGCATTGGTCGCACCAGGTCACGTTTTTTTACACGGTAATAGAAAATAATCGCGGCAATGTGTAAAGCAATTAGCCCGAGTAAGAGCCACTCAGAGGCCTGATGTAGGCGGGTGGCGATCGCAACCCAGTCATTGCTGACATGTTTTGCAAGCGGCCCATCAAATGCGATCTCGTCAGTGCTAAATAGTCCCAGTGTGGCCTGCACACCGAGGGACATAATTAATGCAATCACAGAGACCGCACCGAGAGGGCTATGTCCAGGCGCGCGCAGATGCCCGCCACGAATCTCCCGAACAATTGCCGCAGGTCCCCTGATGAAGCTAGAAAACCGTGCATACCTTGGCCCAATAAAACCCCATACGAGCCTAAAGAGGAGCAGCGTCAGCACTGCATAGCCGAATCGTCCATGCCAGATCATCGCGTTACCACCGATCTTGACCGATATAAAGGAGCCAAGGACTGCCCCGGCTAAGGCCCAATGAAATAGTCGTGTTGGAAGATCCCACACCCGAATCAGATTCTTCGAGACGGTCATCGTCATTGCTCTCAGAATTTCAGAGGTGGATCAAAAACTCTTGACCACGATGAACACTGTAACCCCGGCAACTGTGATCCAACCAAGACGATCAATATTACTTTTCAAGAACTCTTCCATACGCTCGCCGCCCCACCTCATCAACCCTGCAACCAGATAGAATCGACCGCCCCTTCCGATAAAGGACGCGATCGTAAATGGGATGAGGGGCATCCCCAGAACCCCGGCCGCGATGGTAAATGCCTTATACGGTATGGGCGAAAAGCCGGCAACAAAAACCGCCCAAAATCCCCACTCGACAAACCAGGCCTGGGCGAGCTCAAACGCAGGCCAATATCGAGACGCTTCCAACCAGGGTCGAATCAGATCAAAAAAGTAGGCGCCTATCCAATAGCCGAAGAGCCCGCCCGCTACCGACGTCACCGTGGTAATCGTTGCAAACCACCATGCGCGTTGGGGCTTTGCGAGGCACATTGGCGCCAGCATGACATCGGGGGGAATCGGGAAAAAAGAGGATTCGGCAAAACTCATACCGCCAAGAAACCAAGGAGCCCTCGGGTGACGCGACCATTGCATAACCCGCGAATAGAGTTGGGAAAAAAGTGTCATAGGCTCGATTATCAGGCATCACGCCGCAAGCCCTACAATAGCAATATGTCTATCGCGCTGGCCCAGAGCAACCGAGATGCCTTTATCGCAGGTTGTCGCGACGCTTTCGGGGTTCCCGTTGCGGTACTGCTCGCAGGAATGGTCGGCTTTGGCGCCCTCGGGCACGCCAGTGGCCTCTCGCTTGGCGTGACCACCGCCACAAGCATTTTTATGTATGCGCTGCCAGGGCAAGTCGTCTTTGTAGAGATGATCGCCCTTGGGGCTTCGGGGTTCGCTATTGCAGTCGCGGCAATCCTGACCGGCGCACGATTTCTTCCCATGACCCTCACGCTGGTCCCCCAGATTCCAAAAGAAGACCGGAGTCGCTCGCTCTACGCCACTGCGCACTTTATTTCGATGACGAGCTGGGCCGTGATGATGCGAGATTTTGGAAAAATTGCGCCTGAACGGCGCAATGCCTATTTCACGGGCTTTGGTCTCGTCTGCTGGAGCTCCGGGCTACCGGGCACCATGATTGGCTACCTGCTGGCCGGCCACGTGCCTACACCCATCACGATTGGTCTTGTGATGCTCAATCCATTATTTTTCTTACTCAGCTTTACTGAGGTAAAAGCCCAAGTGAACCGTCTCGCCCTTCTCATCGGTGGAATATCTGGGCCAATTGTCTATTCAGTCTCTCCGAGTTGGAGTATTTTGATCTGCGGCCTCGTGGGCGGAAGTGCTGCATTTCTCATCGACTTGAGCCTAAAGCGAAATTTCTAGCGTTTGATGGAAGCTCTTTTCTCGATTCCGAAAAACTCCGTGTTCTGGGCCTGGATGATTCTGCTCGTCACGGCGCTAGGAACCTACAGCTGGAGGGGTCTTGGCGTGTTGTTGTCAGGAAAACTAACCCAAGAAAGCCCATGGTTTCGCTGGATCACCTGTGTGACCTATGCGATGGTGGCCTCGCTTGTTATTCGTATTATCGTGCTGCCTGTAGGAATTCTCGCCCAGATGCCCTTGAGTTACCGCCTCATCGCCACAGGTACTGCACTTGCAATCATGATGCTGAAGAAAAATAGTCTAGTGCTTGCACTCAGCATTGGAACACTCCTCATGAGTGCCCTTGCATTTCTTGATTCCGCATCAAGATGAGTTTTTTGTAGAGACAGCACGACTTGGAAAGGGAATCTCAATACCTTCTTGATCAAAGGCGTTCTTCAGTCGCCTGAGAAACTCCCTGCGTATAGGCCCCTGCTCCGACCCTGCGACTTTAAATCGGCAACGGACCATCACCGCCGCATCTGCCCACTGCTCGACCCCCATAATTTCGAGGTCATCGAGGATTCTGCTCGCAAAGGCCTCACTGCCACGCATCTCAGTACCAACACGCCGTATCACCGACTCTGCGCGGTCTAGACGCTCGCCGTAGGAGACCGCGATGTCAACAAGTGCGAATGCAAACTCTCGGCTTCGATTCGTCACAGTCGCGATGACCCCATTCGGAACATAGTGAACAGCGCCCTCTAGATCACGCAGTCGGACATAACGGAGTGTGACCTCTTCGACAATACCCGTCTTGCCCCCAACCTCCACCGCATCACCCAAGCGAATCTGGTTTTCGAGCAGCATTACAAAACCGGTGAAATAATCTTTAACGAGGCTCTGAGCGCCAAAACCCACCGCGAGACCCGCGACACCTGCCGTTGCGAGGATTGGCGCAATTGAAATGCCCATTTCAGAGAGCACCAGCATGATCGTAATCGCGCCAATCACTACAGATGCGATATACCGAACCACCCGAATCAAGGTATCAAGACGCTTGCGCTCTTCCTGGTCAGGCTGTTGGCTCACTACTCGACGATTCAGGGCCCGCAAAAGCCGGGAAGAGAAGCTCATGAGCATCCATGCAATCGCGAGGATAAGCAGGATATTGGCCATCGCGACCGCAGTCTTCGCCCAGATGGGCAACTCCGAGCCGAACTGAGCCACAAAAAATCGTTCTGTGAGTTCTTTCATTTCTGGCGTTCTTCAGCGAAATCTCGGTAACCAACGTTAGAATAGAGTGAGATTCTATAATGCATTTCATACCACGGGAGAGGTTTCATGGCTGCTTTACGCCCTGCGTTTTACACCGATGAATTATTTGTTGGCCAGAATGCTGCTCTATCAAAAACCATTACTGAAACCGACATCATTTTGTTTTCTGCGGTATCCATGGACACCAATGCAATTCATCTTGATGAGGATTATGCAAAAACAACACGGTTCGGCACCCGAATTGTTCATGGCATGCTCACGGGCAGCCTGATTTCATCGGTATTGGCCAATCGACTGCCCGGCCCGGGTACGATTTTTCTAAGCCAGAGCATGAAGTTTCTAGCGCCAGTACATCCGGGTGAGACGATCACCGCAACGGTTACCGTGACTGAAGTTATCAAAGAAAAAAACCGCGTCCGCCTCGAAACCGTCTGCTCGGTCAATGATAAGCGTGTCCTTGAAGGCGAGGCGGTCGTACTCTCTGTCGCTAGACCGCAGAAGTAATGCAACTCTGCTTTGAGGGCGCCGCAGGGGAGGTCACAGGTTCGCGATCCATCATCAAGTACCGGATCGGCGAGAAAGACCGGCGATTCGCGGTCGACTGGGGTATGTTTCAGGGCGGCCGCGACGCGAATCATAAGAACTTCGAGCCCTCCAGTGAGCGCGTGGATACGCTCGAGTGCGTTATTCTCACCCACGCCCATATCGACCACAGTGGACTATTACCAAGACTCTGTGCACAGGGATTTCATGGGCCAATTTACTGCACCCCGGCGACCCTTGATTTATTGAAAGTGTTACTTGCCGATAGCGCCCACATTCAGGCGTTCGAGAGGGAACGGGCCGAGCGGCGTCAGGCAAAGAACCAATGGCGCGGAGATCTACCTCAACCCCTCTATAGCCTTGACGACGTAACGCAATGCCTAGCGCAGTGCCGTCCCATTGCCTACCATCAGAGAACGCCTATCCTTGAGGGTGTTTCACTTGAATTCGTTGATGCAGGCCATATTCTTGGGTCTGCAACCGCAGTAATTGATGTTGCACACGATGGCCGATCGGCACACCAATCGACAAAACGTATCGTGTTCTCGGGCGATCTCGGGACCCGCAATCGGCCCTTAATGAATGACCCTGACCGTATTCACCAGGCCGATGTACTCGTGCTCGAATCAACCTACGGTAACCGTCTGCATCGTTCACTCCAGAGCACAGAAGATGAACTTGTTGAAATTGTTACGCGAACCCTCAAGCAAGGTGGCAATGTGATTATGCCGGCGTTCGCGGTCGGTAGAACCCAGGAGATTATTGCAATCTTGCTTAATCTGGTTCGTCAGAAACGACTCCCATTTCTCTCGATTTTTGTCGATTCCCCCATGGCAACGGCCGCCTCCGAGGTCACCGATCGGCACCTTTCTCTGCTCGATGCCCAGACGCAAGCCCTCGCTGCCTGGACGAAGGCGCATCCCAATGCTGCACGAGTTCATTTCACAAAAGATGTGAACGAATCCAAGGCGCTCAACCAGATCAAAGGGGGCGCGATCATCTTGTCCGCAAGCGGTATGTGTGAGGCAGGCCGAATCCTCCATCACCTATTCTGGAATTGTCCACGCGAGCAATCCGCGATCGTCATCACCGGGTTTCAGGCCGCCGGAACCCGCGGCCGCTTATTGGTCGATGGTGCGAAGACGCTCCGACTCTTGGGGGCCGAAGTCGCCGTGAAAGCCTCTGTCCATACACTTGGCGGCCTATCGGCGCATGCCGATCAGGCAGATCTTCTATGGTGGTGCCAGGGGTTCGCCGAGCCGCCCGAGAAGGTATTCATTACCCATGGCGAGGATACTGCCTCTGAGAACCTCTCATCCGTACTGGTGAGTGAACTCGGTTGGGCCAGACCCGTACGGCCCAAACGCGGCGAATCATTCCCGTGTTGATAGTTCAGTAACGAGAGCTCTGAGATCACGCCGCAGAATCTTACCCACCGCCGTCTTGGGTAGGCTCTCCATAAAATGGATTGATTGTGGCCGCTTGTAGTTGGTGAGGTAGGCTGAACAGTGGGCCATTAAGTCCTCCGCAGTCAGATGGGTAGATTTTTTCACCACAAAAATCCTAACGGCCTCGCCCGTTACCGCATCAGGCACGCCGACCGCCGCGCACTCGCTGACATCGGGATGGTCACAGACAACCTGCTCAATCTCGTTGGGGTAGACATTGAACCCACTGACGAGAATCATGTCTTTCTTACGATCAACGATATGCAGATAGCCGTCGCAATCCCAGGCACCAATATCGCCTGTCTTAAAAAAGCCGTCCGCCGTAAACGCAGCCCGTGTCTCCTCGGGCGCATTCCAATACCCCTGCATGACCTGCGGGCCCTTCACGACAATCTCACCCTCCCGCAGTTCGATCTCCGTTTCGGGCATCGGTAAGCCCACCGACCCAGTGAAGGTCGACAGAGTCCGCGGTGTCGCTGCGACCACAGGACTTGTCTCCGATAGCCCATAGCCCTCAAGTAAGACAGACTGGGTTCGCTGCCGCCAGCGTGTCGCAACCGAGGCAGACACCGCCATACCACCCCCCACGGAGATTTTAAGCTCAGAGAAATTCATCTCGTCAAACCTCGGATGATTCAAGAGGGCATTAAATAGGGTGTTGACTCCCGGAAACAGATGAACCGGCTCTTTAGATAAAGCAGAAATCACCGATTTCAGATCTCTTGGGTTAACCAGAAGTAGATTCTTAAATCCGGATTTCAATCCAAGCATCATGCAGGCCGTCAGCGAGAAGATGTGATAAAGCGGTAATGCGCAGACCATCGTGAGTCTGCGGGGCCTGCCACTCTGCTGCGTTAATTCACGCTCGAGCGCCTCGGGTTCTAGCCAGTCCGCACATTGGTCAAGATTAGAAAGGATATTCCCGTGGGTGAGGATCGCACCCTTTGCGACCCCGGTTGTACCTCCCGTATATTGCAGAAATGCGATGCTCTCTCGAGTCCTTATGATTGGCTGATTCTGTTCATCAACCAGTGGTAATTCGGGTGTCGCGACGGTAATCGTCCGGATAATCTCGGGCCACCGCATGAGATGCCACTGGCTTGGAAATTGCCACTGGGGGACCATCCGCTTGACCCACCTTACGAGAAGATTAATAAGGCGGCCGCGCCAGCCCAGGCTATCACCGAGCTCGGTCAGCACCACGCACTGAAGGGCGGCAAGCCCAAACGTGAGTTCTGCTTTCTGTATCGTGTGCGCGAAATTCTCCAATGCGATCAATGCCACTGCACCGCTGTCGTTCATCTGCTGGGCCAATTCACGCGGCGTATAGAGTGGATTGATATTGACCACGATATACCCGGCCCTTAAAATCGCCGCGATCGCAATCGGGTTTTGAAGAATATTAGGAAGCATCACCCCGATGCGGGACCCCTCAGGGAAACGCTGACGGACGAGCCACTGTCCCAGCTGGGCGGATTGCCCGCCAAGATCGCGAAACGACAGCGTGGTGTGAAAAGAGTGGTAAGCGGGTCGGTCGCCAAATGCTCTCGTGGCGTGTTCGACGAGTTCGAGGAGGGACTTCAACCGACGGTGCGCGACCGCAGCCCCCACTTCCATAGGGCTTCGAACGGCAAGGGAATCACCAGAAAGAAATGTTCCAAAATAGCAAGCGACAGTAAGGTCG
>Ga0255103_1000652_pt1 | contig 9881 bp, 9 predicted proteins | sample Law_Cont_RepB_0h_FD_188450 | JGI IMG/M metagenome (GOLD analysis project Ga0255103, IMG submission 188450) | Freshwater microbial communities from St. Lawrence River, New York, United States - Law_Cont_RepB_0h | ecosystem: Environmental > Aquatic > Freshwater > River | place: USA: New York...
CATACCGACTCCTACGAGCGGGTTATTGGGCGGGTCGCAATCCTATGGGGAGGGGCGTACTGGCGGCGTTCCCGCGAACGCAGATCAGCCGAAGCGGCCCGAGACGTAGTCGGCGGTGAGCTGCTGCTGTGGCGCGGTGAAGATCTTCCCTGTCTCGCCCTGCTCCACCACATATCCGGCACGGTCGTCGCCCATGGTCAGGAAGACGGTGTAATCCGACGCGCGTGCCGCCTGCTGCATGTTGTGCGTCACGATCACGATCGTGTAATCGCGAATCAACTTGCGCATCAGCTCTTCAATCTGCAGGGTGGACTTCGGGTCCAGCGCCGAGCAGGGCTCATCCATGAGGATCACATCGGGTCGAATGGCAATCGCCCGTGCGATGCAGAGCCGCTGCTGCTGCCCGCCAGAGAGGGAAAGCCCAGGCTGATCGAGCTTGTCTTTCACCTCGTCCCAAAGGGCGGCGGCGCGGAGGCTCTCTTCAACGAGCCCATGGAGGTTGGTTGTCTCGCCCAGAAGGCGGAGACCGAAGGCAACGTTCTCGAAGATTGACTTTGGGAATGGGTTCGGCTTCTGGAAGACCATGCCGACGCGGCGACGGAGATCGATCACGTCGGTTGCACGAGCGTGCACAGAGGTGCCCTCAAAGGCGATCTCCCCCTCCATGCGGAACCCGGGCACAAGATCGTTCATGCGATTAATCGAGCGGAGCAGCGTGCTCTTACCGCAACCAGAAGGGCCGATCAGCGCCGTGACCTTGTTCCGCGGAATAGCGAGGCTTACGTCGCGCACCGCACGGAAGCCGCCATACCAGCAGCTGACGTTCTCTAGGAGTAGTGCGGGGTTTGTTGATGATGCGGAGGTGGCCTCGGTAGCACCCGATGGGGCGCTCGCACCTATCTGGCTCACTGAAGGCCTGGTCACTGGTTCGCGCTCGTTCATCGACACAGACGGTACCTCACCACTGGATCGTGCGCGACAGTCGCGCACGAAGGATTACTGCCACGAGATTGAGCAGGAACATGAGCACCAAGAGCACGAGGATTGCCGCGGCCGAGATCTCCTGGAAGGCTGCCTGTGGGCGACCCGCCCAGTTGAAGATCTGGATCGGCAGCACCGTGTACTTATCTTCAAAGGGATTGACGGGCACGAAGGTCACGAAGGTGACGGCCCCAATAAGAATCAGTGGTGCAGTCTCGCCGACCGCACGGCCAACAGCCAGCACGATGCCGGTCAAGATCCCAGGCGCCGCAGCGGGGAGCAGCGCTCGGCGCACCATCTGCCAGCGTGTTGCACCGAGCGCATATGCCGCCTCGCGCTGGCTAGGTGGCACGGCACGAATTGCCTCCATGCTTGAAATAATCACCACGGGCAGAATGAGCAGGCTTAGCGTGAGCGCAGCTGCAAACACCGTGCGCCCAAGCCCAAGGAGGCGCACAAAAAGCGCCAGACCAAAGATGCCGTACACGATCGAGGGGACGCCGGCGAGGTTAGAGATGTTGATGCGCAGCAGACGTGACCAGCGACCACGCCCCGCGTACTCCTCCAAGTAGATTGCCGCGGCGACACCGATTGGAAAGGTCATGATCGCTACGAGCGTTGTCACCCAGAGCGTGCCGACGAGCGCTGGCAGGATCCCAGCCTTCGCGGGAATACGGCTCGGTGCAGAGGTGAAGAACTGCAGATCAACACTGCTCCCGCCGCGCACAACTACATCGATCAGTAGTGCCACCAGCGTGATGAGGCTGGCGAAGATCGCGAGGAAGGCCAGCAAACCAAACAGCGCATTCGCGACTTTTCGGCGTGTGGTCGTCTGGGTGCTCATTCGTAGACGTTCCGATAGCGCGCCACCAGCCAGGCGCTGATGAGGTTGAGCGTGAAGGTGATCGCGAAGAGCGTGGCGCCCACGGCGAAGAGTGCCTTGAACTGGATGCTTTCGGTTGGGGTGTCTCCAAGGCTAATCTGCACGATAAACGCGGTCATCGTTTGCACAGATTCCGTTGGGTTCAGCGTCAGCTGAGGATTGGTTCCGGCGGCGAGCACCACGGCCATTGTTTCGCCAACGGCGCGACTCATTGCCAAGATCACCGCCGCAGCAATGCCTGATAGCGCTGCTGGTAGGAGCACTCGGCGCACCGTCTCCCAGCGCGTTGCTCCCAGCGCATATGAGCCCTCTCGCAAGCCACGCGGTACGGCCCGCAATGCGTCTTCAGTCAGCGATGCAACGAGTGGGAGGACCAAGATGCCAACCACGATGCCAGCTGATAGAGCCGAAAAGGTCCCAAGGTCAGGCAGGATTGTGGCCTTCAGTAGCGGAGTGATGACCGTGATCGCGAAGAAGCCGTACACGATCGTTGGGATGCCAGCCAGGATCTCAAGGACTGGCTTAATGATGGAGCGAACCCGCTGGCTCGCGAACTCGCTCATCCAGACCGCGGCCAGTACACCGAGTGGTACCGCAAGAACGAGCGCAATGAAGGCGATCATGAGTGTGCTCGTGATTAGCGGAATGACACCGAACGCATATGGAAGGATTGATGCTGACCAACGCGTTCCGGTGAAGAAGTCGACGGGAGAGACTTCGCCGAAGAAGAAGATCGCTTCGACGAGGAGGACGGTGACGATACCAACGGTGGTGATGATCCCGATGGCCGCCGAAGCTCGAAGGAGGAATTCAATGAGCGCCTCGCCCCTGCGGGTGGCCGCGGCGGAGTCGGGGCGATGAGCTGTCGATACGCCTGCCACAGACCCTCCTCCTAAGCCGCTACCCCGTACGCGGCGATCCTACTCCTAGAAGTGTCGACCCGGGGGCTAATGGGGCCCCCGGGTCGTTTGAGCGCGCGTGAGGGCTCAGCGCCCGCTCAGAATCCTTACTTGAGCGCAGCCTCTAGGGTCGCCTTCGCGGCGGCTAGATCTGCATCGTTAAGGCCGATGTAGCCAACCTCGGTCGAGAGTTCGTTCGTGTTCTCCAGGAAGAACCGGAAGAACGCTGCGACCTCTGGTCGAGCAAGTGCTGCAACGGATGCATACACAAAGAGCGGTCGGCCGAGCGGCGCGTAGGTGCCGTCGTTTGCGCCCTCAGCTGAAGGTGCCGTGCACCCCATGCCGCCGTCAATCTCAACTGCACGAACCTTGTCGGCATTCTCAGTCACATACGCAAGGCCGAAATAGCCCATCGCGTACTGCGAGCCGCTAATGCCGGTCACCAAGGTGTTGTCATCCTCGGATGCGGTGTAATCGGATCGCGAGCGCTTCGCCTCGCCGTTGATCACTTCCGTGAAGTAGTCAAAGGTTCCGGAGTCGGCGCCTGGCCCATAGAGATCGATCTTCTCAGCTGGCCATTCAGCACGAACGTCAGCCCAAGTCACAACCTTCGAATCAAGGTCCCAAATTGACTTCAGCTCGTCGGTGGTGAGGCATTCAACGAAGGTGTTCTCCTTGCTCACCACAACGGCGAGTGCGTCAAGGGCGACCTTCAACTCAATGTACTCAATGCCTGCGTTCTTGCAGAGCGTTGCCTCGGAGAGGACGTCGTCGGCAGTTCCAGCGACACCGTCGTCACCAGGCTTGTCGCTCGTCTTGATTGGGCGGGACGCGTTGTTGGCATCCATTTCGCCGGCGCAGAACTTCTTGAATCCGCCGCCTGTGCCCGAGAAGGCAACGGTGACCTGTACGCCAGAGTTCGCGTTCTGGAACTCCTCGGCAACGGCCTCGGCGATTGGATAAACGGTGCTCGATCCGTCAATGGAGATATCGCCGGTCAGGGCCGGCCCCGAAGGACTGGCTGCTGCGCCGCCACAGGCGGCGATGAACAGGGCGGCCGCAACGGCCACGCTGAACTTCTTCATGGTGCTTTTCATGGTGCTCCTCTCGTCCGAATTTGTTGCGAGGGGTTCCCTCGCTGCGGCCACATCTGTGTCCGTTAGGGGTACTCTCCGTTAACATTGTTAACGGACTGTTAATGCCTTATTCCGCCAGGATTGCTCATTGATCACAGGGGCTCGGGGGCTACTCGAGTGGCAGTGCAACCCCGCTCGGTGCCCAGCTATCGCCGATGCGATCGATAGTCGCCGGCAGATTCGGAATGGCACGCTCCAAGATCTGGTTGCTGATGGAAATGCCTGCGACGCTCACGCTGATGACATCAAGCACGCCCTTCGGTGCCGGCCACACGGAGGCATTGAACTGGTCTACAGACCAGGCGAGGCTGTCACCGAAGCGATCGGTCTCCCCACCCTGCTCAAAGATTGAGGCGCACTCCGAGGGTTGATCGCGACAGAACGCTAGACCGTCGGTGAGACCAATCAGGATGAGCGCGGCGGCGATGCTGAGATCCTCGTCGTCCTGCGCAGTCTTCTCCATCCAAAGCCCGAGGCCGAACACGCTCGACGTATCGCCCAGGTCGATAACAGTGATGCCGTCAGGGCCCACAGGGAGCCCAGACTCGAACGAGATGAACTCTTGCGCGCGGCCGAGGCCGTCGTAACTTGTGAGGAACGCGGCGGAGTAGGTTCCGTCAAACAGTGGGGTGAGGTCGAGGGGGATCGAGGAATCCGCTGGGAGCTCCGCGGTCACGTTCTCGGCACCTTCGCGTGCGAGAAGGGCCAGCAGCGGAGCCTCGTCACCAATCATGCCCTGCACCAGGATCGTCGTTCCGCTGAGATCTGCTGCGGTGGCTGCCCCTCCGGCGGGGGCGACGAGCACCATCGAAGTTTTCTGCTGCAGATTGGCGATCATCACGAGTGACTCGCGCGCCGTTGCAGATGCGAGCACGGCATCGGGCGTTGCAATGTAGAGCTGGAGCCGAGTCGTGGAGGCGACCAGTGGGAAGGGAGCTTCGCCCGCGGTTGGTGCAACCTGATTCAGGGTGATGCCTGCTGCGGCGATCGTCTCAGACGCTGCGGCGTATGCCAGTGGGGCGGTCAACACATCTGGGGCGCCAGGTAGGTGCACCGTGACCGCGATCTCCTTCGAGGGGCGCAGTTCACCTGCGATCGACGAAGCCGATGGCTCAACGCTCCCGCCGACAGGTGGTCGGCAAGCGACCGCAATGAGCGCGATGGAGAGAATTGAGGCGAGGCTGCGCCGCTTGGTCACCCGAATCGTCCCTGAATGTAGCCTTCGGTGAGCGCCTGCTTCGGGTTGGTGAACATCTCGGCTGTTGGGCCTGTCTCCACCAAGTAGCCGGCACGGTCGTCATCCATCGAGAAGAAGGCCGTCTCGTCGGAGACACGTGAGGCCTGCTGCATGTTGTGGGTCACGATCACGATCGTGTACTCCGCAGCCAGATCTCGAATGAGCTCCTCGATCTTGAGGGTCGCTACTGGGTCGAGGGCTGAGCACGGCTCATCCATCAGCACCACGCGCGGCTTCACGGCAATCGTGCGGGCGATGCAGAGTCGCTGCTGCTGCCCACCCGAGAGCGACGTGCCCGGCTGGTTGAGCTTGTCCTTGACCTCGTCCCAGAGCGCAGCTCGTCGGAGGGAGTCTTCGACGATTCCTGCAATTTCGCTTTTCGACGTTCCGCCCGTCAAGCGGAGGCCGCTCGAGACGTTCTCACTAATGGACATTGTTGGGAACGGGTTCGGCTTCTGGAAGACCATGCCGACGACGCGGCGTGCGCGCACTGGATCCACGTCGGAGCTGTACAGGTCAACACCGTCGAGTGAAATGGAGCCGGAGACCGTGGCTCCTGGGAGCGTCTCATGCATGCGGTTGATCGTGCGGATCAGCGTGGACTTGCCGCAGCCCGACGGGCCAATCAAGGCAGTGACGCTCTTCGGTCGCACCGCCAACGTCACATCCTTCACGGCGCGGAAGGCACCGTAGCGCGCCGAGACGTTTTCAAGCGTCAAGCGACCGCCGTCGCCCTCGCTAGCTGATGTGCGCTTCGCAGCTTGCGCTGCTGGGCGAGCCGCAGCCTGAGCGAGTTCGTCCTTAGCACCTGTCGTTGTGTTCTCAGTCTTGCGCCTCTCTGTTGCCATTCTGTCCCCTCCTTACGCTGTTCTGCTATTGACGGTTCGGCCTCGAACCAGCACGTTAATGGTGAGTGCGATGGCCATCAAGACCAGCGCTGTTGCCCACGCCTGACCGATCAGAAGGTCATCTGCAGCAGCGGAGTACTGGTAGATCACGATTGGCATCGCGTTCATGGTGGTGCTGAAATCGAGCCAGTTCTCCGCGTTGGTGCCTCGGGCCGTCATTAGGAGCGGCGCCGTTTCGCCAAGAGCACGGCTAAATGCGAGGATCACGCCGGTGAGGATTCCAGGCAGTGCGGTGCGCACGCTCACGAAGAGAGCTGTCTTCCAAACTGGAACGCCAAGCGCGAGCGAGGCCTCACGAATTGCCTGCGGCACGAGGCGAAGCACCTCTTGGGTCGAGCGCATCATGATCGGCAGGGTCAAGATGGAGAGCGCGGCAACTGCCGCCCACCCCGAGAAGCCCAAGACGGGCACCAAGATGAGATAGGCAAACACGCCCGCAACGATGCTCGGAACTCCAAGCATCACGTCAATCGCCGTCTCGCCAATGGCGACGACGCGAGGCGAGGCGAACTCAGAGAGATACACCCCGCCTGCGATGCCGATCGGCCCGCTGATCAGAACTGTCAATCCGGTGAGCTGAAGTGACCCAACGATCGCGTTGAGAATGCCTGGCGAGGTGTCGAGCGGATTGTTGAAGAAAAACGATGGCACGAGGAATGGTGCCGACTGGAGTAAAACAAATGCGATAAGGGCGATGAGTGGCAGGATCGCCAGGAAGGCTGCGACGCCCACAAGGATGCGCATCGTCCAGTTGACGCGCTGTCGCGCGCGTTCGCCGGCAGTTGGCTGGGTCAGCAGCTTGGCAATTGTGCCCGTCTGCATGCTCATGCGCGCCCCCCAGTAAACGCGAATCGACGGATCAGCACACGCACCGCAAGACTAATCATCGTCGTCAGCAGGAAGAGTGAGAGGCCCAAGGCGGCCATAGAGCCGATTGCAATTTCTCCCGAAGCCTCAGCGATGTTGGAGGCGATCTTGCTGGCGACCGTTTGGCCGGGCTGGAAGAGCGACGAAGGGACACCCTCCGCATTACCGATCACCATGGTGACGGCAACGGTTTCGCCGATCGCTCGGCCGAGGGCAAGAAGAACACCGCCGATGAGGCCGATGCGTGCCGTTGGGAGGATCACGTCGCGAATCACTTCCCATTTTGTGGCGCCCATGCCGATGTAGCCCTCGCGGAGCGAGATGGGTACCGAGCGAATGAACTCTCGGCTCACGGCAACCACCATCGGCAAGATCATGATCGCCAAGAGGAAGCCGGCGCGGAACACGCTGTCTGCTGCAGGGGATTCAGGGTCTTCTGAAAGGAAGGGGATGAAGCGGCCGAATGATGACGCGATCCACCATTCAATGGTGTCTCGGAGTCGGTTCGAGAGATCGCCAGCTGCCCACAGGCCGAAGACTACGGAAGGGATTGCGGCGATCAACTCTACGATGAAGGTGAGTGGTGCAGAGACGCGCGGTGGAGCAAACTCCACGAGGTAGATCGCAGCGAGGATGCCGATCGGCGCTGCGAACAGCACGGCAATGAGGCTGGTCGCGGCGGTTCCGAAGAGGGCGCCGAGCGCACCGTATAGGGCGTCAACGACCTGGCCGTTCTCATCAATAGTGCCCGTGGACCAGGTTGCGCTGGTCAGGAAGTCAATCGGACTTTGAATCGCCCAAAGTGGATTGCTGTAGCCAACGAACGCAACGATCAAGCCAACAAGGGCGACGCCGAGCACAAGGAGGCCGGTTCCGGTGATACGACGAAAGAGACTGTCCGCTGACAGCCCGCCTGTTCTTCGTAGCTCGAGTCCTGCCATCTCCATCCCTTCAGTCTTTTCGTGTGTTGCTTCGATGGTGAGGTAAGCCAGTAGATGACTGGAGGGGTGGACGACGTTCGTCCACCCCTCCAGAGGCCCGCGCTACGCGGGCACGTTCGAACTTATGGCCAGACGGCGGTACCTTCCCAGGTGATCGACTTCAGCTCCTGGATCGCTGTCGTCCTGACAGAGGCCGGGAGTGGCACGTAGCCTCGTGCCTGATACGTCGACGTCTGACCTGACGTCAGCGCCCAGTTCAAGAAGGCTACAAGCCCTTGGACCTGGCCCTTGCCTACTGTGCCACTAGTCGCTGCCTCAAAATCATGGTAGATCAAGAGCCACGAGTACCCAACGATTGGGTAGGACGAGGTTCCCGTTGCGAAGACTGGCTGAACATAGCTGGCTGTCGGATTAATCGGATCCTGGCCCGCTACGGCAGCATGCGCCGTCAGCGCTGCAACTGCATAAGACGTGCTCGGCAATAGGTAGTTGGGCTTGCCCTTGTTCACGCCACTCGTGAGCTTGCTCTTCGTCTCCATAGCTGCGGACTTCAGCCCGTACTTGGATGCAAACGAGCTCTCAACGTATGAGATCGTGCCAGTCGTCGCCTTGACGTACGGCGCGATGCCACCGTTGCCGCTCTTGCCCACGATTGCAGAAGCACCATTTGCAGTCCGGATTCCAGCAAAGTAGGTGCCCGGCGCGGTGTTTACTGGAACGAAGTCCGTTGATGAAGCGGGAGAGTCATTGAAATTCGCCTCTGTGTTTGAGGTGAAGTTGCTGTGCATTCCGCACTGCTTCTGTGCGGCTGTTGCAGCCTTGCCGAGGTACGAGTGGAAGATAAAGGTTGTACCAGACCCATCGCTTCGACCAACAACATTAATGTTGGACGAGGGAAGATTGGTGATGAGCGGGTTTAGCTTCTTGATCTTCGCATCGTTCCACTTCTTGATCTGGCCTGCATAGATCCCGCAGAGTGTTTCGCCATTCAGGCGAAGGGTCGCGGTTGTCGTACTCGTTGAGGTCGAAGAGATCTTCTGCTTCAAGCCTGGAAGGTTATAGATCACTGCAATCGGCCCTGCAGTTGCAGGGATCACTGAGTACTTGTTTGCTCCGCCGAGCGCGGTATCAATTGACGTACGTTGTGTAGACGTGAGGACCGAGTCTGTTCCGGAGAACATCTGGGTTGCGGTCATTCGGTTTGCACCAAAGAAGTTGTTAATTCCCGTGCTTGAACCGCCACCGGAGTAACCGAGGATCAGGCCGTCGGTGTCTGATGCGTGGAAGAATTCATATCCTGTGCATGTGTCAGAGCTAGAGGTGTTGCACAGTGGGTTCTCGTTCGTAAAGTCGGTGAACCAGCTCTTGTACTGCTCCCATGGGAATGTGGCGCCAGATCCTTCGATCTTGCCTTCCGTGTCACCGTCGCTGGGCCCGGCGTTGATGTCGATTGTTGGTGCTGTTGCGCTCGCGACACCGCTCAACATGACCGAGAGGGTCAGTGCTGCGGTAACTGCGAACTTGAAGCGAGACTTGAGCTTCACGTTCAACTCCTTGGTTACTCACTGTGGCTGGGCGCCACTCACCCGCCGACTAATCGACGCATGGCAATCCTCTACCCCCAGCGTCACCGTTTCGTAATCAACTGGTTATCGTTCTGTTAATTCTGCGATGAGTTGTCCACAAAAGACGATTGTTACGGGATCGGCTACTATCTCGCCCATGCCTATTCCGCGTCGACCCTGGCTCCACGTCATTGCCGGCTGCATGAGCAGCGGCAAGACGGCCGAGGTTGTGCGCCTCCTTACCCGCCGGCAGATCGCCGGGCAGAGCGTGCTCCTGATCACCCCCGCCCGCGACACCCGCGTCGCCCCAGGAGAGGTGGTGAGCCGCACGGGCACCCGCTTCCCGAGCGTGGTGGCACCTGACGCTGAGGCAATCCGCAAAGAGGTCGCGCGCCTGAACCCCGATGCGGTGGCGATTGAAGAGGCCCAGTTCTTTGGACCAGAACTGCCCGCCATTATTGAAG
>Ga0255103_1000654_pt1 | contig 9867 bp, 8 predicted proteins | sample Law_Cont_RepB_0h_FD_188450 | JGI IMG/M metagenome (GOLD analysis project Ga0255103, IMG submission 188450) | Freshwater microbial communities from St. Lawrence River, New York, United States - Law_Cont_RepB_0h | ecosystem: Environmental > Aquatic > Freshwater > River | place: USA: New York...
TGGCCACTTTCCACATCCCGGCATCAGGCGATTCCAACGGCTGCCATCCGTTGACGCTCACCCGGTCACTCGCTGATTTCCCGTTGGCTAACCTCTCGCTTCGTCGTCACCAGCAAGCCGCGCTCATTGCCTCTGGTGTGACCGAGGCGTCTGGCCCTGATGCCGACATTATCGTCCATCCTGCCGCTTGGTTCTCATCCGCCGAACTAGCAACCTTCGTCACTGACCCGTCTTACGGCACGATGACGATTGCCGAGGGCGTCGTCCTTCTGACCAGGAAGGGTGGGACTCGCGAACTGCGAGCGACCCAGTCTTTTGCCATCACCTATAGCTGGGACCTCCTCCGAGCCAACGTGGAGGCCATGACCGCCCGTAAATCCTACGTGCAGGAGTCGGGCGCACATGCTTCGCTCTATGTAGACGGAAGGCTTCAGGTCGGCAAGGGCACCAAGATCTTGCCCGGGGTCGTCATTGAAGGGGACGTCATCATTGGGGATAACTGCAAGGTCGGCCCGAACTGCTACATCCGGGGATCGACCGCGATCGGCGACAAGTGCCACGTCGGTCAGGCCGTCGAGATCAAGAATTCAATCCTCTTGCCGGGAACCAACGTCGGGCATCTGTCTTACCTTGGTGATTCAATTCTCGCGGAGAAGGTGAATTTCGGCGCCGGCACGATCACATCCAATCTTCGTCACGACGGCGGAGCCCACCGTAGTCCGGTCGAAGGACGCATGGTCGACACTGGCCGCCGTAAGCTCGGCGCGATTGTTGGCGATGGCGTGCATACGGGTATCCACACCTCTATTTATCCAGGACGTAAGTTTTGGCCTAAGACCTCCACCTTGCCTGGCGCTATCGTCGACAAGGATATCGTCGCCTGACCATGTGCGGCATCGTTGGATATGTTGGTCGTAACGCCGCTACGTCTGTGCTGCTTGGCGGGTTACGTCGCTTGGAATATCGAGGTTATGATTCCGCCGGTCTCTCGGTCCAGGAAGGGAAGTCAGTCCTCACCTTGCGAGCCGTCGGTAAGGTCGCCCGGTTAGCGGACAAAGTCCGCGCCGAGTGGTCCGACGAACGCCAGGCTAAGTGCTCGGTCGGCATCGCCCATACCCGTTGGGCGACGCACGGGGCGCCGACCGAGGCCAACGCCCATCCGCATGCGGACGCCAGCGGTCGCATCCGGCTCGTCCACAACGGCATCATCGAGAACTATCGCGTTATCCGCGCGAAGCTCGAGGCCAAGGGCCACGTCTTCACCTCGGAGACTGACACCGAGGCCGTCTCTCGGCTCATCGGTGAATATTACAAAGGTGACCTGCGCAAGGCCGTCATCAACGCCCTCAGGCAGGTCGAAGGGGCCTACGGTATCGCCGTCATCTCCGCCGACGAACCCGGTCGCATCGTTGTGGCCCGCAAGGGGAGCCCGCTGGTCATCGGCGTCGGTGAAGGCGAATGCCTCGTCGCCTCTGATCCGTCGGCCTTAATCTCCCATACCCGCCGGGTCATTTACCTCGACGACGGCGATGTCGCCTTAGTCACCGCGGATTCGGTGGACATCACCGATCTCGACCATGCGCCCATGGATCGCGATGTCGCTGAGCTCGAGTTAGAGGCCGGCGCGGTCGAGAAGGGCGGCTTTGATCATTTCATGCTCAAGGAGATCCACGAGCAGCCCGAGTCCGTCCGGAATGCTTTGCGGGGCCGACTTGATCTCCTAAACGGAACCGCCGTGCTTTCGGGTATGGGCGCGACCGCCCGTGAACTCATCGATCTGCAGCGCATCGTCATGGTCGGATGTGGCACCTCCTTGCATGCCGGCATGGTGGGAGACTTTGCTTTCGAGGACCTCGCCGCCATCCAGGCTGAAGTCCAGCCCGCCGCCGAATTCCGTTACCGTAACCCGCTTGTCGATGGCCGCGACCTCGTCGTCGCCATCTCCCAGTCGGGCGAGACCGCCGATACCTTAGCCGCCGTCCGTGAAGCCAAGGACAAGGGCGCCATGGTCATGGGGCTCGTGAACGTCGTCGGCTCGACCATCGCCCGGGAAGCGGGTCGTGGGGTCTATCTCCATGCAGGCCCAGAGATCTCCGTCGCCTCCACCAAGGCCTTCACCAGCCAGGTGGCTATCCTGCTCCTCATGGCCCTCAAGTTGGGTCGGGGGCGCCGACTCTCGCGGGAACGTGGACTGGCCTTAGCCGCCGAGATCGGCCGCCTGCCTGAACTTATTGAAGCGGTCCTCAGGCAGGATGCCGCGATCGCGAAGGTGGCCGAATCCATGGCCAAGCATGAGCATGCTTTCTTCTTGGGGCGTGGCCCGATGCACCCCGTGGCCTTGGAGGGTGCGCTCAAGCTCAAGGAGATCTCCTATATCCATGCCGAGGGGTATCATGCCGCTGAGCTTAAGCATGGCCCGATCGCCTTGCTGACCCCGGGCATGCCCGTCGTCGTGCTGGCCAATCGTTCGCCGGTCGTCGACAAGACCTTGGGCAACGCCGAAGAGTGCAAGGCCCGCGGGGCGCACGTTATCGCCATCGTCACCGAGGGTGGCCCGGAGGCCGCGATTGCCGACGAGGTCATCCGCATCCCGGATTGCGATCCGCTGGTCGCGACGATTCCTGCCGCCGTCGCGTTGCAGTTGCTCTCTTATCATGTGGCCCGTCTGCGGGGTTGCCCGATCGACCAGCCGCGCAACTTAGCCAAGTCCGTGACCGTCGAGTAAGGGAAAGGCCTTAGCGATAGACCTCAGACCCTTGCCGTTGATTGGGGCTGAGGTGGAGCCTTGCTGGAGGGGCTATGAATGAACGCTCCAAGAAGAAGTGCCGTTGCTGCCAGAAGACCAAGCCCCTTGACCTGTTCCACCGGCTCGAGGGTACGGCGGCGATCCATCCGTTCTGCCGACCGTGCCTCGGCGCGGCCGCTCGCCGTCGTTCTGCCCTCAGAGGCTCGCGCCGGACGGAAAACACCCGGGCCTGCGCCCAGTGCGACCAGGAGCTACCGGTGCAGATGTTCCACTGGCTGAGGGCCTCCGGGAGCTACCACAGCTACTGCCGCCCGTGCCATGCAGCCTACATGGCCGAACGTTACCGCCGCCTGCAGGGCGAAAGGTGACGTTTTGGAAAAGGTTTCCCGCTGGTGGCTGGACCGGGACTTGAACCCGGAACCAATTGATTAAGAGTCAACTGCTCTACCATTGAGCTATCCAGCCAGACAGCGGGATGGGAATGAGTGCAAGACGCGGACGGGATTTCAAGAGCAAACGCACTTTAATCGGCAGAGAGTTTCCCGGCAGGTCAACGTAGGTGTTCGGAGTGGCCAGACCGGGGCTCGAACCCGGAACCAATTGATTAAAAGTCAACTGCTCTACCATTGAGCTATCTGGCCTGCCGAACGACTCGATTACGACACGTCCAGAGGGAGGGGTAAAGAAAAATTGAACCTCAGCGATGACCTCGCTGACGGACGGCCTCGAAAAGGCACACGCCAGCGGAGACGGAGACGTTGAGGCAGGGCACCTGGCCGAGCATCGGGATACGCACCAAGAAGTCGCAGGTCTCGGCGGTCAGATGACGGATGCCGTCGCCTTCGGCGCCGAGCACGATCGCTAACGGGCCGCTCAGTTTAGCGGCGTAGAGGGATTGGCTGGTCTTGTGGTCAGAGGTTCCCGCCAGCCAGACGCCGGCGTCCTTGAGCTTCACCAAGGCGTTGCGCAGGTTGTTCGCCTGGACGATGGGCATCGTTTCCGCGGCGCCGACGGCGACAAGGCGAACGGTATCAGTCACCGGGGCGGAGTTCTTCCGGGTGATCACCACGAAGGTGCAACCAGCGCAATCGGCGCTTCGGATACAGGCACCGAGATTATGAGGATCCTGGATGCCGTCGAGGACGAGGATCAGCGGATCCTTGACGTCCTTGAGGAGGGCCGGGATGTCGGCTTCGTCGAACTGACGAATCGGCCGATGGAGGTCGGCGTGGCGCGGGGCGCGATCGTTACTCCGGGCCATGGTCTAATTATTTACGAGCCAGGCGACCCTGGGCGTGCAGCGCTTCGGCGATCTGGATCGCATTGAGCGCGGCGCCCTTCCAGAGCTGGTCACCCGAGATCCAAAGCGAGATGCCGTTATCGAAGAGAGTATCCTTGCGCAGGCGGCCGACCCCGCACTTCTCCTTGCCCGCGTAATCGAGGGGCATCGGATACTTCTTGTTGGCTGGATCGTCGCAAAGTTCCGCGCCAGGAAAGGCGCTGATGGCCTTGCGGGCGGCGGAGATATCGACCGGCTTCTCAAACTCGGCGCTGATGGCGATCGAGTGGGCGCGGAAAACCGGGACGCGGACACAAGTGGTCGTGACCTTGAGGTTCGGGAGATCCATGATCTTGCGGCCTTCATTCAGCATCTTCATTTCTTCCTTCGTGTAGCCGTCCTCGAGGAATGAGTCGACCTGGGGGATGACGTTGAAGTTGATGGTGTGCGGGTAGACCTTCGGAGCGAGGGTCTCGCCCTTGGCCCAGGCGCGGGCTTGGGCGTCAAGTTCGCGCATCGCTTCGGCGCCAGTGCCGGAGACGGCCTGATAGGTGGAGGCGAAGAAGCGCTTGAGTCCGAAAGCCTGATGCAGCGGGTAGAGACCCATCAGGGCGATGGCCGTCGAGCAGTTCGGGTTGGCGATGATGCCCTTATGGTGGGCGAGGTGGTGGGCGTTGATCTCCGGGACGACGAGCGGAACGTCCGGATACATGCGGAAGGCCGAGCTGTTATCGATGACGATGCAACCGCGCTTCACGGCTTCGGGGGCGAGGGCGAGGGAGATTGAGCCGCCCGCGCTGAAAATCGCGAAATCGAGACCTTCGAAGGCTTCGGGCTTGGCTTCCTGGACGGTCCATTCCTTGCCGCCGTAGGTGACCTTGGTGCCGGCCGAACGGGCCGAAGCCAGGGGGCGCAGTTCGGCCACGGGGAAGTTCCGCTTGGCCATGAGCGCCAGCAGTTCTTGACCCACCGCGCCTGTCACGCCCACGATGCCGATACGATATGCCATGTTCTGAGTTCGAGTTAGGTTTGAAGAGGGAGGTGACCGAACGCCTGAAAGGGCTGGGTCTGCCTTCTGCGGAAGATTGCATCGTTGTGTCGATTGACCAGCAAAAACTATGGCATATCCGTGGTCAGGATTGCGAAACCTACGTCGTGAGCACCGCCCGGGCTGGCCGTGGTTGCGTCGAAGATTCTCACCAGACCCCGGACGGACTTCACCAGGTCGGCGAGAAGATCGGGGCCGGCGCCGTCCCGGGCACGGTCTTTAAGGCCCGTCAGTCGACGGGGAAGCTCGCCTCCGAATGGGGTGCCCCCGAGGATAATCTTATCACCTCGCGTATCCTTTGGCTGGACGGACTGGAACCTGGCCACAACCAAGGGGTCGCGTGCGATGGTAAGGTCGTCGATACGAAGCGCCGGTTCGTCTACATCCATGGTACGAACCAATCCGCCAAGCTAGGCCAGCCCAATAGCCATGGCTGCGTCCTGCTTTCTGATCCGGATGTGATACGCCTCTTCGACCTCGTCCCGGTCGGCACACGGGTACTGATCAGGGATTAACGGGGCGCCTTGGGATTTTCGTCCTGGTTCGCCTTCACCGCGATCGGCCACCAAGTCTCGAGCATCTCCTTCGCCACGGGACCAGCCGTTTTGCCACCCCAGGTATTGGTGTCCGTCTGGCCTTCGACCAGCACCGCAAAAGCGACGACCGGGTTATCGGCCGGGGCGTAGCCAATCATCCAAGCAAGGTGAGCCTTCTCGCCCTTCTTGAAATATTCCGACGTGCCAGTCTTGCCGGCATAAGGCAGGCCAGGGATGCGAGCGACCCGGGCCGTACCTTCTTCGACGCAACGCACCATGCCACCGCGCAGGGCTTCGAGCTGGTCGGCGTTAAGGCCGATAGGTACGGAGCCGATATGACGACCAGTACGCTCCTGTGAATGGATGATGGACGGAACGGTGCGAGTTTCGCCACGGGCGATGGAAGCTGCGACGCATGCCATGTGCAAGGGGGTGGTGAGAAGATAGCCTTGGCCGATGGAAAGATTAGCCGTGTCGCCGTCGTTCCAGGCGCCGGCACCAATCCGCAGCTTGTAGGCGCGATCCGGCACGACGAGACCACGGCTCGCCGCGAAGGGGAGTTCCGTCATCGGTTGGCCGCCTGTCTCCATGTCGCTGACGGTTTGCAACAGAGGCGCATCCAGCCCGAAACGCCGAGACTCCGCGGCGAGCGCTTCGATGCCCGTACGCAGGCCGATCTGGTAGTTCCAAACGTTACAAGAAACCGCGAGCATCTTGTCGAGGTTCACCTCGCCGTAGCCCACCGGCTCATGCTCAGGGTAATCCCGATTACCGACCCTGAAGAAAGCACCGCAATCAAGGACGTCGTCCCAGTCGACAACCTTCTTGCGCATACCTGCGGTAGCCGTGATGACCTTGAAGGTCGATCCGGGTGGGTACAGACCTTGAGTCGTCCGATTCAACCAGCCGCCAGCTTTCTCGATCTCATCGTAATACTTGGACGACACGCGATCGGCTAGCCGGTTAGGATCAAACGAGGGCTGGCTCGCGAGGGACAAGATCTCGCCGCTATGGACATCGATCATCACGGCGGCGGCGGGCAGGAGATTACCCTGTGGGTCCTTCAGCTTTCCCAGTGCACTTTCCGTCGCTTGCTGGATGCGATAGTCAATTGAAAGCATTACGTTGCCCCCTTGCTCAGGTTCACTGAACTTCAAACGAGTCTGATTATAGCCCGAGGAAGTCTTGGTCCAAAGTTCCCAGCCGCTACGACCGCTGAGAATGTTATTGTAACTGAGTTCGACGCCGGCCGCACCCGTCTTGCCGGTGTAGCGAAGCTTCTGCATCGATTCGACGCGGACCTCCGAGATGTCATCCACGTTATCCGGCAGCATGTCGGTATCCTTGACGTAACCCAGGACGTGCGCCGCCATGGCACCATAGGGGTAGGTCCGGACGTTGTCCTGGTCGAGGCGGATTGGCCCTTCCACGGGGAACTGCTCGATGAACCGCGCGACGGACTTGGTCCCGTCGTCCGCGGTCAGCGCCTGACCCGTCCCCGGGAAGGCCAGATCGTTCACGAGGGTGAAGGGGAGGGCACGCCGCTCGCGCAGATGCTTGCGGAGCTCGTCGATGTTAATCTGCCGTTCGGCCGGAGCGGTGACCGGGGTCAGTTTGGCGACCGATTTACGTCCCTTGGTATTACGGTTCGTCTCGTCGATGACGAACCAGACCTTGTTGAGCCAGCCTTGCAGCACCCGCACCCGCGCATCTTCCATCAGCTTCTCGCGATCAATACTCACAGCCTCGCGCGCTTTCTCCGCCGCGAGAAGACGGAGGTATTCCGCCCGAAACTCCTTTTGCAGCGAGGCGAGATCGGCCTTCACGCTCCAGCGGGCACGGTTGTCGACCAAAGGGAAGCCGTTGCGATCGTAGATGCGACCGCGGGCCGGAGGGCGCAATACCACGCGGCGGCTCTGGGTGTCCGACTGTTCCTTGAGGTCGTTGGACTGGATGAGCTGGCGGTAGACCAATCCGCCGATCACATAGAGAAAACCGGTGAAGAAAAAGAAGAAGACGCCGTAGAGACGCAGTCGGTCGACCGGGGTCGACGGAAGCACGCGCGTGTCAGATGATTCCTTCATGGGTTATCGGGGGCCGGAGGAATGCTTAGACGATCCAGGACGGCGTTCTGGGTCAGCGCGATGGGGAGCAGGCCGATCGTGCCAACGATGCCTGCGAGTAGTAACTGAAGGAAAAGTTGCCCAGCTAGGTCAGTGGCAGGGCTTGGCGAACTATAAGATGAGGCGAGGAACCAGATGAGACAGGTGCTGACATTGACCACAGCGGCGGCGCGGAGCATGCCAGGAGTATTGCGTATCAGCTGGCGATTGGACGAAAGAAAGATCGCGATCGCGACCAAAGACAAGGCGAGCACCCCGTCCGGAATCGGACGTCTGGCTTCAAAAAGAAACCCGAGGCAGGCGGCGAAAAGAACCGCCTGCCATCGCTTCAGTCGTCGACAAGGCGCGACGAGGCAGGTACCGGAGAGGAAGAAAATGAGTGAAGAGGACGCCAACGTATCCGAGGCTAAGTCGGCGCCGAGCAACCAGGGGTAGGTCGCAAGCAGCAGGAACAGCCAGGCCCAGCCCATGGTCACTGGAATTGATCGCCCTGCATCAGGGCCTCGCCCGGATTCTGATGCAGCGGAACGAGGACGGACACTTCCTGCAGGTTGTAAAGATCGCGCGAGGGCACGAGGAGGCTTTCTTTAAAATTGCCCACCTGCGTGGCGTAGGTGCCCCCATCGAGATAGCCTAATATCAGTCGGCTGGGGAACACGCCGCCCATCCCTGTGGTGAAAACGCGTGCCGGCTGTCCCGCCGGCATCGAGTAGTCGCGCGGAATGACGCTGACGCGGGCCTTGGCGGTGCCGAGGGAGTTGGAGGCTACACCGTTCACGAGGACGATGTGATTCTGATCATCGCCTTCCAGGTAGGCCGTGCAGCGAAAGCCCGGGCTGGTGACAAGGTCGATTTCGCTGGTGGTGAGGTGGACGGCGGTCACGCGACCGACGACCGTGTTACCGAAGACGACCGGAGCACCGGGTCGAATACCATCATTGCGCCCCTTGCGAATGACGATGCGTTGCCACCAGGAAGAGCTGTCGCGAGTGGCGACGCGGGCGACGACGGACATATATTCCGCGGGGACGTTATAATGGGTGATCTCGCGGAGACGGACGTTCTCGCGGCGGATATCTTCGAACTTATTAATCTGGATTTCCAGGGCGGCATTAACGCGGGCAAGGTCACGGCCGGCGGCGGCCATCTCCTCGACGCTACGGCTCTTCTTCTCCCAGAAGGTCGCTAGGTCGCGCGACTTACCGAGAAGGTGAAGGGCGGGGGCCTGGAACTCGACGAACGCTTCGCGATTGAAACGCCGGACGGCGCTCGGGGCGAGTATCCATAGCGCCACAAAGATTGAGAGGGCGACGTAGGAAGCGCGGGCTCCTTGACGATTCTGGTCCATGGCGGGTAGGCCCGCGAACGGGGATTAGTCTCGACCGCTCCAGCGGGAGGAGTTCGCGAGGATCTTGCCGGTTCCGTTGACGACGGCACAGAGGGGATCTTCGGCCACGAAGACCGGTAGGCCAGTGGCTTCGGAGATGGCGCGGTCAATCTTGCGAATGAGCGAGCCGCCACCGGCAAGCACGATACCACGGTCGACAAGGTCAGCCGAAAGCTCGGGAGGGATTCGCTCTAAGGAGCCCTTGATGGCCTCAATGATGAGGTTGATGTTGTCGGCCATAGCTTCACGGACCTCCTGGGAGGTGAGGTGGAGTTGGCGAGGAAGACCGGTGACATTATCGCGTCCCTTGACTTCGAAAGTGAGCTCTTGTTCGAGTGCGTAGGCCGAACCGATCTTAATCTTAATTTCTTCCGCGGTGCGCTCGCCGATGATCAGGTTGTACGAATTACGGATGTACTTGATAATCGACATGTCGAACTCGTCGCCGCCGACGCGGATGGACCGGGCGTGAACGATGCCGCCAAGGGAAAGCACGGCGACCTCGGTCGTACCGCCACCGATGTCGACGATCATAGAGCCGGTGGGCTCTTCGACCGGAAGGCCGACACCGATAGCGGAAGCGACCGGCTCGGGGATGGTGATGACGTCGTCGGCTCCGGCGCGGTAAGCCGAATCCATGACGGCGCGGCGTTCGACGGCGGTGATACCGTAAGGAACGGCCACGACGACGGTGAGATTCGTGAAGAGGGATTTGCGGGCAACCTTCCCGATGAAGTAGCGGAGCATG
>Ga0255103_1000661_pt1 | contig 9795 bp, 10 predicted proteins | sample Law_Cont_RepB_0h_FD_188450 | JGI IMG/M metagenome (GOLD analysis project Ga0255103, IMG submission 188450) | Freshwater microbial communities from St. Lawrence River, New York, United States - Law_Cont_RepB_0h | ecosystem: Environmental > Aquatic > Freshwater > River | place: USA: New York...
CTCCCTGAGCCGCTGGGGTGAACGCTTGGTATTCACTGCTGCGAAGCCGGCTGCCATATAGGCAGTTTTGGCGGCTGCATGCTTCATGCCTGCGTGCTTAACGGCGAACGTGTTCACAGGCGCGAAGGAGAACACTGGCCATGAGATCTTGGAGATCGAAGGAGTGTTCTGGAGAGACATAACGTTTGATAGGCAATCACTTTGAAACGCCAAAGTCAACTGAATTAGCGAGTTCGGATTGGTCATGCTGGATCGAGCGAGCGGTAGTGGCCCCAAAAGGTGATCACCAAAAGGGCTATTCCTCCTGCTAGAAGGGCAATTCCGCTCGCCGCAAGAACGAGATCTTGACGCTGTTGAGCCTGGGGAGAAATCTTTGCGTCCTTGCGAAAAATGATGAAGAATCCGATTCCGATCAGTCCAAAGATTCCGGTTGAAAGAGAACTCATGATGCGGAGCCGCTTCATTGTGATGGCATCGATATCGGATAGGTCGGGGTTGGCCATTGCAGTCATACCTACGAGAGATCGCCAACACCAAAATCTCGCACTTTTCATTCCATCGAGGGGTTTTGTTCAGAAGTTGTTTGCCAAGTAGAGCAATGAACTTTGCTCTCCCGAAAGTTGGGGTTGCGAAACTTTCTTTACGTGAGCGCCACTTTGATCAAGCCAATTGATCCTCCTTTGATCAAGAAAATTGATCGCCCTTTGATCAAGCGGATTGATCCTTCGGCATTGCCGATTGTGGCTATGTCGGGTGTTTCGTTGATTGGTACGGCGTGCACGCCGTTGTTGTTGGGCAATCCCTTGGCCCTGATGATGCTGAGTCCACGAATCGTGTTTATGGGCTTGGCGGCAGGACAAATGCCACTGCTTCCGTTTGTGTTGCTCGCAACTTTGCGTTTGTCGCTTACCGATCCGTTTCACTTTTTAATCGGACGACGACACGGCCCCAAGCACATGGTCAAACTTGGTCGAATTGGACGGTGGATGGCCAAACCGGGTCGGAATCATAAAGCTCTGGCCATTGGACTTTTGGCAGTACGTCCGATCGGACGACACTTGATGTGGGCCGGAGCACAAGGCGTACGCGTTCGTTGGGTTGTTGCGATCGACATCGTGAGCACAGTTGTGTACTGCGTCATTGTGCACAAAACGGCATCGGCAATTTAGTCATCACGAGTTTTTATCTCACGTCGTTGATGTCACTAACAAATCGTGAATATTCCATTCGCTCGGCATCCCATGAGCCGCAAACCACAGATACGGTTTGACGATGAGCGAAATCGCGTTGATTGCGAATACTGCAGCAACATTATTTATGGTTGGTCTGATTTGGTTTGTACAGCGCGTTCATTATCCGTTGCTGAGCCATGTGGGCGTTGACCAACAGATTTCTGTCGGTGCCGAACATCAGCGTCGAACAGGTCAAGTAGTGGGACTACCGATGGCCATCGAAGGTGTGAGTACTTTGGTGCTTCTCGTTGCTCGACCCGATCAAGTCACGTGGTGGTTGCCGTGGATTGGCGCAATTCTCTTGGCAATTTCGTTGGGGTCAACGCTCTTTCTCTCGGTTCCGTTGCATGAAAAAATGGTGAGTCGACCAAGTGCAGATATCGGTGAGAAACTTGTTGGGACGAATTGGCCGCGAACCATTTCTTGGTCACTACGAGGCGTTGTCTGCATCGCAATGTGTGCCCAAGTAATGAAATAACTGCTCAGCCCAAATCGGTTGCTGGGGCGGAGAACTGCGACTGATACAGCCGGTAGTAGGCACCATGCGCTGCCAGGAGGGCTTCGTGGGACCCCTGCTCAACAATTGAGCCGTTTTCCATCACCAAAATAATGTCTGCATCTTGAATAGTTGAAAGTCGGTGAGCGATAACGAAACTGGTGCGCTCTTTACGTAGCGCATTCATCGCTTTTTGAATCAATACCTCAGTTCGAGTGTCCACCGAACTTGTCGCCTCATCCAAAATCAAGATTGCGGGGTCGGCAAGAAAAGCACGCGCAATTGTCAACAGTTGTTTTTCACCGGCGCTCACCGCTCCAGATTCGCCTGTCAAAATCGTGTCGTATCCCTCGGGAAGGGTTTGAACAAAGCGGTCGACGAATGTTGCCTTAGCAGCAGTACGAATCTGTTCGTCTGACGCACCGGGGTTTCCATAGGCGATGTTCTCGCGGATGGTTCCGTTGAACAACCATGTGTCTTGTAAAACCATTCCAATTTTTGAACGCAATTCTTGACGAGGCATCTCGGCAATATTGCGGTTGTCCAAAACAATTCGGCCACCATTGAGCTCATAGAACCTCATGATCAGATTGACAAGAGTTGTTTTGCCAGCACCGGTTGGTCCAACAATCGCGACTGTTGTGCCTGGTTCGGCAACAAATGACAAATCGGTTATGAGGGGCCTGTTGGGATCATACGAGAAGGTCACCTTGTCAAACTCGACGCGACCGATGGTAGGTGAAGGATCAATTGAGCCAACATCTGCTGATTGCTCTTCGGCATCGAGCAACTCAAATACACGCTCTGCCGAAGCCACACCCGATTGCAAGACATTGGCCATCGACGCCGCTTGAGTCAATGGTTGTGTGAATTGACGCGAGTACTGAACAAAGGCCTGCACATCACCAAGACTCATTGTCCCTGTTGCAACTCGAATTCCGCCGACGACCGCGATAGCGACGTAATTGAGATTTCCTAAGAACATCGTGGCGGGTTGAATTGCGCCAGAAATGAACTGAGCCGAATTTGCGGCCTTGAAGAGTTCGTCATTCAGGTTCTTGAATCGTTCTTCAACTTCTTGTTGACGTCCAAAGACCTTAACGATTGCGTGGCCGGTAAATGCTTCTTCGACCAATCCATTCAGTTGTCCGGTGTAGTTCCATTGTGAAATGAACTTTGCCCGCGAGCGCTTAGCGATGATTGACATAGTCCACAGGCTTAAGGGGATCACGGTCAGCGCGATGACGGCCAAAACGACTGAGACCGTGAACATCATGAAGATAACACCAACAATGGTCAGCAGCGAAACGACGAGTTGACTAAGTGATTGCTGCAAGCTTTGCGCAATGTTGTCAATGTCATTAGTGGCGCGACTCAGTAGGTCGCCCCGTGAATTCTTATCAATGTAACTCAGCGGTAAACGATGGATTTTTGCTTCAACGTCTCGCCGCATTTTGAACATGGTTCGTTGGACGACGCCGGCAAGCAAGAAAGATTGACCGTACGCGAGTACATAGGAAAGCATGTAGACGCCGATTGCAAGTTCAAGCGTGCGATGCAAACGACCAAAATCGATTCCGGTGATGCCATCGCGTTGTACTAAACCATCAAAGATGATGTCGGTGGCATGACCAAGAATTCGTGGACCAGAAACGATGAGAGCAACACTGCTCACTGCCATCAGGAGAATGAGGAAAACTAGCCAAGTCTCACGTCCCATGCGGCGAGCCAATCGTTTTGCAGTGAGAGCGAAGTTCTTGGATTTCTCGGCGGGGACACCAACGGTATTCATGCGACCAGTGCGCATCTCGGCAACGTTGCCAACTGGGGTCTGAGATTCAGTTTCTTGATTCTTTGAAGTCTCTGCACTCATCAGTTGTCACCTACTTGCGTTGCTTGAGACGCAACGATTTCTTGATAAGTAGAACATGTGGCGCTGAGATGTTCATGGGTACCTAGGCCCACGATCTGTCCGTCTTCGAGGACCATGATTTGATTCGCGTGCCGAATTGTAGAAATTCGTTGACCGACAATGACCGTGACTGAATCTGAAACTTCAGGAATCAGCGCGGCGCGCAGTTTTGCATCGGTTACTAAATCAAGTGCCGAAAATGAATCATCAAAGATATAAATCTCAGGTTTGCGGACGAGCGCCCGAGCGATCGCTAATCGTTGGCGCTGTCCTCCTGAAACGTTACTTCCGCCTTGAGCAATAGTTGCCTCGAGTGAGCCAGGCAGATCGCGAACAAATGAATCGACTTGGGCAATAGCGAGAGCCCTCCACATTTCGTCGTCAGTTGCATCTTCTTTTCCATAGCGAAGATTGCTTGCGACAGATCCCGTGAATAGGTAGGGCTTCTGAGGAACGAGGCCGATTCGTGTCCAAAGTTCTGCAGGTGCTGTTTGACGAATGTTGACCTCGTTGAGCAAAACATCGCCGCCGGTTGAATCAATGAGTCGAGCTATGAGATTAATCAAAGTCGTCTTACCCGAACCGGTGCTCCCGATAATCGCGAGAGTTTCTCCGGCGTCAACTTTGAATGAGATGTTGTGTAGTACGGGCTGTGCCGCACCTGGGTAACGAAATTCAACGTTGCGCATTTCTAATGAGGCCCGAGCCCGAGTGATACGAGTGGGATCGTCAGAGATCTCTACTGAAGAGGGAGTATCCAAAACCTCCTGGATGCGCTCGGCACTTACTGAAGCTCGTGGCCAGAGTGCAGCCATAAACGTGGCCATCATGACCGACATCAGAATCTGAGATAGGTAGGTAAGAAAGGCGACCATTGCGCCAAGGTTCATTTTTCCTTCAGAAATCCTGGATGATCCAAACCATATGACTGCGACACACGAGATGTTGACGATCATGGTCGCAGTAGGAAACATGAGGCTCATGAGCCGTCCGCCCCGTAACGCAGTTGCGGTCACTTCAATGTTTCCGGCTCTGAATCGTTCAATTTCTTCTGGTTCTCGAACAAAAGCCCGCACCACTCGAATGCCTGAAAGTTGCTCTCGGAGAACTTCGTTGATGTGATCAATGCGTTGTTGCATTAAGCGGAACGTGGGAACCATCTTGACGACGACTGTTCCGAGAATCGCTGCGACCAGTGGAACTGACACGACGATGATCCACGACAATGCCACGTCTTGTTTGAGCGCCAGAATCAAACCACCGATAGCGGTGAAAGGTGCGGCTAACAAAAGTGTGCAGGTCATCAAAACCAACATCTGTACTTGAGTGACGTCGTTAGTGATGCGCGTAATCAATGAAGGCGAACCAAAATGCGCAACTTCGCGTGACGAGAAGTTATTGACTTGATGAAAAAGTGCCGTACGGGTATCTCGACCAAATCCCATCGCGGCGCGAGACCCATAAAAGACTGCAGCGATAGACAACACGACCTGGATGAACGTCACGAGCACCATGACAAAACCCATACGCCAGATGTAGCCCGTATCGCCACGGGCAATTCCCTTGTTGATGATGTCGGCGTTCAATGTGGGTAGATACAAACCGGCGACGGATTGAATTGCTTGAAAGACGACGACGATAATCAAAAGGTGGCGGTAGGGAACCAGCTTGTTTTTAAGCAATTTGGACAACATCTCAACCTTGTACCGTACAACTAAGTCCCTAGTTGCCCCTAGTTACTGTGCTCCTGAGAAGCATCTGGGCTCAGGGGTAAACTCCTCGTATGACTCGGCGACTGACGATCCTCGTTGGGTTAATGGTCCTATCCGCATGTGGCACGGCTACATCGGCAACCGAAGAAACCTCGACAACGGCGGTGGCGTCGACAAGTACTACGTCAACAACGACAACGACGACATCAACCACAACGACGACGGTGCCGCCGATCCAAATTTCAGGTGTTTTTGCCGATGTTGCTCAAGCAGCAACGCTTGGCCCGCTACCCGAGAATTTCGCCCTCGGTGCAGCGGCAGCGAGTAAGTCACCGCTCTACGACAACAGTTGTCATGCCTCAACAGCAGCAATCAGTCCAGTCATCTGTGAGTTCGGAGATCTACAGAGCGACATCGTCATTGTCTTTACTGGCGATAGTCATGCCGCGCAATGGTTCGGGGCTCTTGAAGTCGCGGCTCGAACCAATCACTGGAAACTGGTCTCGATGACTAAGTCATCGTGCCCGGTGGCCGATGTACCCACCTATCGACGACGAGACGCACTTCCTGATGGAGAAGAGTTGCTGTATCCGGAATGCGATGAGTTTCACAAACGAGCTCATGCAACTATTCGGGAAATGCAACCCGACTTAGTGATCTTTCCTGTCTTGTCGCGCTTCCGTCTAGTAAACAACGGGGGAATTGCCGCCTTTAGTGCAGGATTAGGCAAGTCGATTTCGGCAGTCGCTGGGCTAGGTACAAAAGTGTTGGTTCTTGGAGAAACGCCCAAGACAAATGGTGAAGACATACCAAGTTGTTTGGCTCGTTACAAGACGGATATTTCTAAGTGCGCCAATCCAAGGACTAGGGCCGAGTTTCCTGAACGAATTAAATACATCTCTGACGAGGCAGCACAACACTCGGCAACATATGTCAATCCAGTCGACTGGTTTTGTACGGCAGATGTTTGCCCAGGACAAATCGGCGGTCGAATCGTGTATCGCGATTACAACCATATTTCAGATCAATTTGCGCGCTACCGTTCTCCACAGATCGCTGAAGCGATCAAAATTGCTTTAGCCGGACCAGATGCAAATTAAATTCCGTCTTCGTGTCTTCTTGATGTGTGCAGTGTCTATGAGTTGTACATCAGAAATGTCTCCAGTGAATGGAGAAACTGCTGTTGTCTCGTCTGCAGCGACTTCAATTTCCATTCCTTCAACTTCTGAAAATCCGACTTCTGTGCCGCCGCCAATGGTGCCAAGCACGACGCAAGTAAATGATGATCAATTAGTTGTTCCTGTTGGAATGTGCGATTTCATAACTGAGGGTTCAATGGGATTCGGCAATCGTTCGCCGAACAAGCCTGATTCAGTTGTGGTCATTGGAAAGTCTGATGGGAATCTTCCCATCATTGCGGAGCACTGGGGTCAAACCTCGGGTCCGCAGGTCTTGGTGGTCGGTCAGATTCATGGTGATGAATGTGCTCCAGCTTTTGTCGTGGATGAATTGCGCGAGCGACCGCCCGAAAATTATGGATTGTGGCTCATCCCTACTTTGAATCCAGATGGACATTTTCTTGGTTCGAGGACTAATGGAAGTGGTATTGATCTCAATCGAGACGGACTCACCCAAAGTGCTCCTGAAACTAAGGCATTGATGGCGTTTACTCGACTGGTGGCTCCTGACCTCACCGTATATCTGCATTCTCCGCTCAATTGGATTGGTTATTTCAATGGTTCGCTCGCCCAGAAAGTCGGTTCGCAACTTGTGAGTGCGTTGGGAATGGATGTGTTGTATACATCTGGCTCCAACCCGCCCGAGACTGCATTTCTTTGGCAAGGGCAGAACGCAGTCGTGCCAGGTCAACAATCAATATTGATTGAAATGCCCTCAATATCTACAAAAGAGGCACCAGCGGCACCGAATCGAAGTCGAGATAGTTTCAGCACGGTTGAGAAGGTGTCAGTATTCGCCTCAATAGTCAGAGATACGCTTGACGAGGCAATGAAAGAACTTGAATAGAGGAACAACATGAATTTCACGATGTACTCAACAAAGTGGTGTGGCTACTGTCAGCGATTGAAGCGCGATTTGCGTGATGTCGGAATTGATTTTGAAGAAGTAGATATTGAGCAAGTTCCGGGCGCAGCCGAGCTTGTCGAAAAAGCCAACAACGGAAATCAGACAGTTCCTACTGTCATTTTTAGCGATGGCACAGCGATGACCAACCCGTCACTCGCGAGTATCCGCAAACATTTGGGTGCGTGAACTACTACCGTCCGGCGGTATTGGGATAGATGATTTCTTTGCCCGTGTTCCGGGAGATCAGAGCCGGGTTTGGTGCGAGCAATCCTCGTCGACGTAATTCGGGCATCACACCTTCGCCGACCCAGTAAGCCTCTTCGATATGAGGATGACCCGACAGGATGAACTCGTCAATACCTAGTGAGTGGTACTCATCAATGCGATCTGCCACCTCAGAGTGATTACCAACAAGTGCAGTCGCAGCTCCGCTACGTACAAGCCCGTAACCAGCCCACAAGTTTGGCGCAATCACTAAGTTTTCTTTCGAGCCTTTATGCAGTGATGCCATACGTTGTTGACCAACCGATGTCGTGCGGGCAAATTGATCTTGCGACTCGGCCATGCGGTTGTCATCAACAAGGTCAAGAAAACGTTGGGTTTCTTTCCAGGCATCATCGGCATGATCACGGGTGATGATGTGTAGACGAATGCCGAACGTAAGCGTTCGACCTTGATCGGCCGCTAACTGTCTCATGCGTGCAATGCGCGGTGCAATCATCGAAGGTGGTTCGCCCCACATGAGGTAAACATCAACATGCTTCGCCGCAATTTCTTCAGCAACTGTTGATGCTCCGCCGAAATACAACTTTGGTTGCGGGTCGGGCGCTTGACTCACCGTTGCTCCGGCAACGTTGAAATGATCTCCTGAAAAATCAAAAGGTTTTCCCGACAGTGCACCACGCAAAATCGTCATGAACTCATCGGTGCGCGCATATCGCTGATCATGATCGAGCCAATCACCAAAACGTTGTTGTTCGTCATCGTCTCCGCCCGTCACAACATTGAGAAGCAAACGACCATCAGAGATTCGTTGAAATGTTGCGGCCTTTTGTGCTGCGAGTGTTGGGGTTAATGCATTAGGCCGAAACGCAACTAAGAATTTGAGTCGTTCAGTTTCACGAATAAGCGCTGCTGTCATTAACCACGCGTCTTCACACGGCGTGCCAGTTGGTGTGAGTACTCCATCAAAACCAAGTTGATCTGCGGCCCGCGCAACTTGCGCGATGTAATCAAGAGTTGGCGGACGAAAGTGGCCATTGGGACCAAAGGGTGTCACCGTACGACTGTCGCCAGACGTGGGAAGAAACCAATGCAGTTTGAGACTCATGAATTGTCTTTCGACTACCGACTATTTGATGTGGCGCTCAAGCCATTCATCAATATCTCGATTTGCTTGTCGTGACACTGCAGTGAAATCACCGAAAGTATCAAAACCATGTGGTGCGCCTGGGTAAACATGTAACTCGGTTGTGACGCCGGCGTGACGCAGGCGAAGGGCGTAATCGATGTCTTCATCTGAGAATCCATCAAGTGCACCGACCGCAATCAATGTTGGTGGAAGTCCAACAAGGTTGGTGGCTCGCGAAGCTGCTGCATAGGGTTCAACATCAGCAGTTCCCTTTTTTGCACCAAGGTATGCGGTCCATCCGAAGGTGTTTGCCGAAGGAGACCAAATGGGGTCGGACCATGTGCTTGAAACAGTGACTTGACGGTCATCAATCATTGGATAGATCAACAGTTGAAACGCGATCGAATACTCGCCGCGATCACGTGCAAGTAAAGCAAGTCCCGCAGCAAGTCCAGCGCCTGCACTTGCTCCGCCAATGCCGAGACGACTTGTGTCTACTCCCAGTTCGGAAGCGTGCGACACTACCCAAGCCAAACCCGCGTAGCAATCGTCAAGAGGAGTTGGGTACGGATGCTCGGGAGCTAGTCGATAATCAACCGAGACTCCGACGATGCCGTATGTGTTGCACCAATTGTCGAAACGGGCATCGTCCATTTTGTTGTCACCGATGACAAGGCCACCACCGTGCATCCAGTACACGCAAGGGCGAGCGCCAGTGATGTTCTTGGGTCGATGGACTCGAACCGTGGCACCATCGCGGCCGGGTACTGGATAATCAGTTCGCTCAACTGAGTCAGACAATGGTGGCGGGGGAGTTGCCCCGAACATGGTTCGAATCTCGACAACCGATTCATTGGTGAGAGACCCGAGCGCTGCACCAATGTCGATCGGCGAGGCAGCCAAGAGGGCGGAGATCTCGGGGTCAAGTAGTGGGCGAATATCAAGTGGTTGAGCCATGATTGATATTGCCACATTGGCTCATCAGGAGTTCACACGAGAAAGATAGG
>Ga0255103_1000666_pt1 | contig 9736 bp, 10 predicted proteins | sample Law_Cont_RepB_0h_FD_188450 | JGI IMG/M metagenome (GOLD analysis project Ga0255103, IMG submission 188450) | Freshwater microbial communities from St. Lawrence River, New York, United States - Law_Cont_RepB_0h | ecosystem: Environmental > Aquatic > Freshwater > River | place: USA: New York...
TATCTCAAATCCCTTCTTGCGTAACCCATTTGTAACACGCCAGCATTATTTGTCACACCGCCGAAACCCATAAAAGCATCGCTTGTAACCAGCAACTAAGAGGGTTTGGCCTAATCAAAGGCTCTCAACGCTGAGAACTCACCTTATGAAAATTAGGCGGTAAAAAATTATGGAGCAAACTGTGATCAACTCTGGAGATACAGCCTGGATGTTAATGAGTGCTGGGCTTGTTACTCTCATGATTCCTGGTTTAGTTCTTTTTTATGGAGGAATGGTTCGCGTTAAAAGTGTGCTGAATATGATGATGATGTCATTTGGCGCGCTAGCAATTGTTTTTGTTTTATGGATTGCATATGGTTTTTCACTTGTTTTTGGAGATTCTGTAAATGGTTCAGGTCTTATTGGAGATGTAACACAGTTTGCATTTCTTAAAGGACTAGACAATTCAGAAGCTGTAATTGGCACCATTCCTGCCGCAGTTTTTGTTGGCTTCCAAGGAATGTTTGCAGCAATTACAGTTGCACTCATCTCTGGAGCGATTGCAGATCGTGCAAAATTTGGCGCATGGTTAGTCTTTGCCGGCATTTGGGCAACGATTGTTTATTTCCCAGTGGCTCACTGGGTATTTGCATTTGACGACTTTGTGGCAAAAACAGGCGGGTGGATTGCAAATGATCTTGGCGCGCTAGATTTTGCGGGCGGAACCGCTGTACACATCAATGCAGGAGCGGCCGGTTTGGCTTTAGCTCTCGTACTCGGCAAGCGTGTTGGTTTTGGCAAGATGCCAATGCGACCACACAACCTTCCACTTGTAATGCTTGGTGCAGGTCTCTTGTGGTTTGGTTGGTTTGGATTCAACGCAGGCTCTGCCATTGCATCAAATGGAACTGCAGGATTGGCCTTACTCAACACAATTGGTGCAACAGCGGCCGCAGTCTTGGCATGGCTACTTGTTGAAAAAATGCGTGATGGTCATGCAACAAGCCTTGGAGCAGCATCAGGTGTTGTTGCAGGATTAGTTGCCATTACACCTGCGTGTGCTGCAGTTAATGCATCAGGGGCGCTAATTATTGGTGCTGTATCTGGTGCTCTTTGCGCACTTTCTGTAGGACTTAAATTCAAGTTCGGTTTTGATGATTCACTAGATGTTGTCGCAGTTCACCTTGTAGGTGGAATCGTGGGAACTATCTTGATTGGTTTTGTTGGAGTGGATGTTGGTCTGTTCAACGGTGGCGGGACTGAACAGCTTATTAAGCAAGCAATAGGTGCCGGCGCAGTTCTGGCTTACTCCTTCGTCCTTTCATATGTGATCGCTAAATTGGTTGATTTAACAATTGGTTTCCGAATTAGCGTGGAACAAGAACTTGCAGGAATCGACTTGGCAATTCATGCCGAGCGTGGTTATGAGTTTTCAGATAACAACCAAGGTAATTTCCTTGCTAGTTCGAGAGGAGCACAAGAATGAAATTGATTACTGCAATATTAAAGCCAGCCAAACTAGATGATGTGAAAGATGCATTACATGCCGTCGGAATCAACGGCATGACAGTCTCAGAAGCTAGTGGTTTTGGTCGCCAAGGTGGTCATACAGAGGTTTATCGAGGTGCTGAGTACACAGTCAACTTAGTTCCTAAAATTCGTCTTGAGGTCCTGGTCGATGATAAAGATGTTGACTCTGTTTTGGGTGTAATCGTTAAATCGGCATCGACTGGATCAATCGGTGATGGAAAAGTTTGGACCACACCAATTGATCAAGTGATTCGGGTGCGCACAGGAGAGCGCGGGCCAGAAGCAATCTAGTTCTCTCAGCATGGGTATCTGCGATAGTGGAAAAACTTGAGCAAGGCGCTATCGCAGATACTCATACAAATTTTGATTGCTGGTGCCGAACATCGGTCCACAGATCTCGACTCTCAAGTACTCTGCTCCCATTATGTTTGAGTCCTTAGCCTCAAGATTTAGTGGCGCTTTCGCATCTTTGCGATCAAAAGGAAAGATCTCAACAGCAGATATCGAAACTGTTTGTAGTGAAATTCGTACCGCACTCTTGGACTCAGATGTAGCGTTGCAAGTGGTCGACCAGTTCATCCAGGATGTAAAGCAGAAGTCTTTGGGTGCACTTCCTGGAATGCAATCGGGTTCAAATCAAGCCAATGCTATTTTTGAGATAGTTAATAAAGAGTTAGTGGTAATACTTGGGGGAGCAACACGCCGTATTCGTATGGCAAAAAATCCACCCACTGTAATCATGTTGGCAGGACTTCAAGGCGCAGGAAAAACAACTCTCGCTGGAAAATTAGCAAAATTTTATGCCGAACAAGGTGACACACCTTTACTTGTTGCATCGGATTTGCAACGACCTAATGCTGTTACTCAGTTGAAGGTAGTTGGTGAATCAATAAATGTTCCTGTTTTTGCTCCTGAACCTGGAAATGGTGTCGGAGATCCAGTACAGGTTGCCAAGGCTGGTGTTGAATTTGCAAAGGCAAAGTTACACAGCATTGTAATTGTTGACACAGCCGGTCGATTAGGCGTGGATCAAGAGTTAATGAACCAGGCAACAAAGATTCGTGATGGCATCAACCCAAATGAAATTCTATTTGTCGTCGATGCAATGATCGGCCAGGACGCAGTTCCCACCGCACAGGCATTTTTAAACGGTGTTGGTTTTGATGGTGTTGTGCTTACAAAACTAGATGGCGACGCCCGAGGTGGTGCTGCCTTATCAATTGCCTCCATTACTAAACGCCCAATTATGTTTGCATCAACTGGTGAGAAAATGCAAGATTTTGACATTTTCTATCCCGAGAGAATGGCATCTAGAATCCTTGGCTTAGGTGATGTTGCGACTTTAGCTGAGCAAGCAAAGAAAGCTTTTGATCCAAACTCTTCGGCAAAACTTGAGGCAAAGTTTGCAAGCGGGGAGGATTTCACACTTGAAGATTTTCTTGAGCAACTTCAAGCCATGTCAAAAATGGGAAATATGACAAAACTGTTGGGAATGTTGCCGGGTGCAGGTGCTATGAAAAAACAGATAGATAATTTTGATGAGGGTGAAATTGTTCGCTCTAGATCAATAGTTGAATCCATGACACCAACCGAACGTGCAAATCCAAAAGTGTTGAACGGTTCCAGGCGTGCAAGAATTGCAATTGGTTGCGGCCGAAAAGTTTCAGATGTAAATAATCTTGTTGATCGTTTTACAGCCGCTCAAAAAATGATGAAACAGGTGAGAAGTTCGGGCATGCCAGCAATGCCCAATATGCCAACAATGCCAAACTTGCCGAAGGGCTCAACCGTCAATAAATCTCCAACAAAGAAGAAGTCCAAATCGGGAAATCCAGCCAAACGAGCCCTTGAAGAAGGGCTGAGTTAGGCTCCTCACTAGCCGAGTACAGCCCAGAATTTAGCGCCAGTCATCTTGATCCTCGGGGATTGCTCGATTTCCTTCTAGGGGCAGTTGATGGCAGAATTGCCAACCTGTTGATGGGGCCCTCTACCCCCGTTCAACATCCATTACCGATAGTTACGGATTTTGATTGCGCTCCCCGCTGCATTCATTACTCGTGACACACAAATACAGGAGTACAACTTTCTTGGCTACAAAAATTCGTTTAATGCGCATGGGCAAGATCCGCACACCATTTTTCCGTGTTGTGGTTACAGACTCACGCAAGGCACGTAATGGTCTTTCAATTGAGGAGATTGGTCGCTACGTACCAGGACAAGAACCATCACTTATCGAGATTAATTCAGAGCGCGCTCAGTACTGGCTCGGAGTTGGCGCACAGCCGTCAGAGGCAGTTGCAGCTCTGCTCAAGGTAACCGGTGATTGGCAGAAATTTAAGGGACTTCCAGGAAGTGAAGGAACTCTACGTGTAGCAGCTGTTAAGCCAGCTAAGAGTGTTGCATATGAAGCTGCAATGAAGGCAGCTGCAGATGAACCTGCAGAGGGTGCAACAACCATGAAGAAGAAAGCACAGGAAAAACTTGCAGCAAAAGCTAATCCTGTTGCTGAAGCTCCAGCAGCTGAACCAGTTGCAGATGTAGTTCCTGAAGAAGTTGCCGAAGTAACACCAGAAGTAACTCCAGAAGAAGTTGCCGAAGTAACACCAGAGGTAACTCCGGATGCAGTTGCAGAGGTTTCACCAGAAGCGGCACCTGAATAACAATGATGGATGAAGCTTTAGAGCACCTAGTAAAGGGAATCGTCGATAATCCTGATGACGTTGTAGTCAAAGAAGTCAATCATCGTCGTGGAACAACGTTAGAGGTACACGTTAATCCTGAGGATATTGGAAAAGTTATTGGCCGAAATGGTCGTACTGCAAAGGCGCTTCGCACCGTTGTAAGTGCGCTCGCAGGTCGCACAGTGCGCGTCGATCTCATCGAGACCGACGAAACCAGATAACAATGCGCCTTCTCGTGGGGCGAATCGGTCGTGCTCACGGAATTCTTGGCGAAGCAACGATTGATGAACCAGATCGCCGCTTTGCTATCGGAAATCAAGTTTCAACAGATACCCATGGCGAACTCACAATAATCTCTGGTCGAGTTCACAATGGAATTCTATTGCTCGGCTTTGCTGGATTTGAGGATCGTAATGCGATCGAAAAACTGCGAAATACTCTTTTGTATGCTGAAGTAGATATCAACGAAACAAGTGAAGTATCTGATGAGTATCACGTCCTTCAGCTCATCGGTTGCCAAGCTATCCTTGAAAGCGGCCAAGTTTTTGGTGAAGTAACAGATGTAATTAATCTTCCAGGACAGGATTTGCTTGCAATAAAAACTGAGACAGGCGAACAGTTAGTTCCATTTGTTCATCAACTAGTTCCGATAGTTGATATCAAGAAAAAAACAATAACTGTTATTCCGCCGGCTCTGATGGAGCGTGAATAGATGAAAATTGATGTAGTCACGATCTTTCCGGAGTATTTGGCTCCACTTCAACTCTCTTTGATTGGGAAAGCTCAAGATCAAGGAATTGTAGATATCAATGTCCATGACTTGAGATCAAAGGCAACCGATAATCATCATGCTGTAGATGACACACCTTACGGAGGCGGCGCCGGAATGGTGATGTTGCCCGAAATTTGGGGACAGGCTTTAGATCCTTTGATGAGTCAGGATTGTGATCTAATTATTTTAACTCCAGCAGGTAAACGTTTTGATCAACCTATGGCAACAAATTTTTCTAAGGCCCAACACCTCATTTTCGCTTGTGGGCGCTATGAAGGTATCGATGACCGCGTTCGTATGTACTATGAAAAAAACAACTATCGAGTTCACGAAGTGTCAATCGGCGACTACGTCTTAGGTGGGGGAGAAGTCGCTGCGTTAGTGATGATCGAGGCAATTACCAGATTAATTCCTGGAGTACTTGGAAATCCTCAATCACTTGCCGAGGAATCCCACAACGAGCAGGGTTACCTTGAATATCCTAATTTCACCAAGCCATCGCAATGGCGTGATTTGCAAGTGCCAGAAGTTTTGCTGAGTGGAAATCATAAAGAGATTGAAAAATGGCGCATAGAACAAGCAACTGAGCGCGCAAAAAAGAATCGTTAACTACTCACAACTATGAAAACTATACGATCAAGTAGAGTAGGCAATATGTGCAGAGAATTAGAAAACAGGCTGCCATGACTCGTTCCTATTTGGTTGAAACCTATGGATGCCAGATGAACGTCCATGATTCAGAGCGAATTGCAGGCTTGTTAGATGAGGCAGGTTATATTCCAGTAATCGAAGGTGAACAGGCCGATTTAGTTGTTTTTAATACCTGCGCGGTGCGCGAGAACGCTGACAACAAACTTTATGGAAATTTGAGTTTTCTAGCTCCCATTAAAAAGGCGAATCCGCAGATGCAGATCGCAGTTGGTGGATGTCTTGCTCAAAAAGATCAAGCAACGATTATCAAAAAGGCTCCCTATGTGGATGTAGTTTTTGGTACGCATAATGTTGGCTCTCTTCCAGTGCTTTTGGAGCGCGCACGGATTGAGGAAGAGTCTCAGATAGAAATTCTTGAAGCGCTAGAGCATTTCCCTTCAACTCTGCCAGCTCGGCGCCTCTCCGCCTTTTCTTCTTGGGTATCAGTCTCTGTTGGGTGTAATAACACCTGCACATTTTGTATTGTTCCAACTCTTCGAGGTATTGAAAAAGATAGAAATTCAGTAGATATTCTCAATGAAGTAAAGGCACTGGTCGATCAAGGTGTCATTGAAATCACTCTCCTAGGGCAAAATGTAAATGCCTACGGAGTAGATTTTTCAGATCGCGGTGCATTTGCAAATCTTTTACACTCTTGCGGAGAGATTGAGGGCCTAGAGCGTGTTCGCTTTATGTCACCGCATCCACGAGATTTCACAGATGATGTAATCGAGGCAATGGCTCAGACTCCTAATGTAATGCCGCACTTACATATGCCCCTTCAATCGGGTTCAGATCGAGTTCTGCAACAGATGAGACGCTCTTACAGAAGTGATAGATACCTTGGAATTTTAGATCGTGTAAGAACTGCAATCCCTCAGGCGATGATTACCACTGACATCATTGTTGGATTTCCTGGTGAGAGCGAAGAAGATTTCCAACAAACTCTAGATCTTTGCACACAAGCTAGATTTGCTGCTGCCTACACCTATCAATATTCAAAGCGTCCAGGCACTCCTGCAGCAACAATGCCTAATCAAGTAAGCGAAGAGATAGTGGGCGAAAGATACACACGACTTCACAATCATCAACAACAGATATCGCTATCTGTTAATCAAGAAAGTATTGGATCTATTCATAAAGTGCTCGTCGGAGACTATGAAGGTCGAAGAGATGAAGTTCAGTCTCGCCTCACTGGACGAAGCGAAGATTTCCGTCTTGTTCACTTTGATAACACCTCTCCAGCGCGGCCAGGTGATGAAGTAACTGTGAAAATTACAGAGGCCTCAGCCCATTACTTAATTGGAGATCCGATTTCAGTTCGCCAAACAAGAGGGGCACAAGCCCATGAGACAAGGCTTGAAACAAAAGGCCCCAAAGCCACGATGCTTGGTATTCCATCGGTTAAAAAATGAATGTAATTGTCATTTGTGGTGCAACTGCAACAGGAAAGAGTGATCTTGCAGTCTCTTTGGCACAGGAAATCGATGGTGAAGTAATTAATGCAGACTCCATGCAGCTATACAAAGGCATGGATATTGGAACTGCAAAAATAACTGTTAAAGAAAGACAAGGAGTACCACATCATTTAATGGATCTTCTAGACGTTACAGAAGATGCAAATGTTGCTTGGTATCAGGAAAAAGCCCGTGCAAAAATCACTGAGATCCACTCCCGTGGTAAAAATGCAATTATTGTGGGCGGGACTGGGCTTTACATAAAAGCGATTCTAGATGACCTGAATTTTCCCGATACAGATCCTCTGGTTCGAGCAGCTTTAGAACTTGAGTATGCAACAAAAGGGATTGGTCCGTTATTTGAAAGATTAGAAAAATTAGATCCTGCTGCAGCATTAGCGATAGATAGTGCTAATTCACGTAGAGTGATTAGAGCCCTAGAAGTAATAGAGATTACAGGTCAACCATTTACTGCAAATCTTCCACGCAAAGAAAGCACGAAATATCCAAACGCCCACCAGTTTGGACTGGTGATGGATCGCGAACTCCTAAGCGATGTGATCTCTTCACGCGTTGAGCGAATGTGGGATGCTGGTTTGGTTGCCGAGGTAGAGAGATTGATTGAATCAGGAATTACTCGAGGAACGACTGCTCAAAAAGCCTTGGGGTATTCACAAGTTATCGCCTTCAAAGAAGGAAAGATCTCCGAAGAAGAGGCCATTGATGAAACTAAGCGGGCTACTCGCCAATACGCACGCCGACAAGAGACCTGGTTTTCGCGTGATGAGCGCATTAATTGGATCTCGCCTATACAAAATCGAATCGAACGCATTCTTAGTTCGTTAAACTCTTAGACATGATTGCTACATATGGACATGGAACACACAACGACTTTGTGCTGGTCTTTGATCCCATGGATGAGCATTCGATAACTACCGCGCAAACTGCAGCAATCTGCGATCGCACCGATGGAATTGGCGCCGATGGACTTATTCGAATAATAAAAAGAAATGAAAAATGGTTTATGGATTACCGCAACGCTGACGGCTCATTGGCCGAGATGTGCGGAAATGGAATACGAGTAATGGCCCGTTATCTAGTCGAACGTGGACATCAAAGTGAGGGTATTTTTGCTATTGACACTCGAGATGGAGTCAAGCATCTTCGCGTACCGTTAAAGGATGATATTTCTGTGAACATGGGACAAGTCACTGATGAAGGTGAAAGTATTACCGCAGGGGCAAATGGACAAATGTGGAACGGTTATAACATTAGTGTTGGAAATCCACATGCCGTTGTATTTGTAGATGACATCAATCAAGTGGGGGAGTTGCTTGAATCCCCAGTAGTTCGCCCCAAAGACTCTTACCCTGAGGGAGTAAATGTTGAGTTCGTACAAATCACAGGTGGCAATGAGATTTCGATGCGAGTTTATGAAAGAGGATCGGGAGAAACACAATCGTGTGGAACAGGAACGTGCGCAGTAGCTCTTGCGGCAACGATTCATACGAATGGCAAGTTGCCAGCAACTTGGATTATTAATCCGCCCGGCGGGCGCTTGGAAGTCTCAATCGATGGTCACTCTAATGCCACTTTGATCGGTCCTGCAGTCTTAGTTAAAGATGTAGATATTTCTAGGTTTCTCGTTGAGTAAAGGTTCTAACAAGAAGCCAGACAATGGTCTAAACATGGGTGCAGGTAACAACTCTGATGCAGAGTTTGAAAAACTTCTTCAAGAAAGCGCCCGAGTAGCTGCCGAGTTTGATGCTGCGCAAGAAGATGAAACAGTCGATGTTTCCCAAGAATTATCTGAACGAAATGCATTGCGCAGAGTTAAAGGTTTTTCAACCGAACTTCAGGATATCTCTGATGCCGAATACCGACAGCTACAATTAGAAAGAGTTGTACTTGTCGGAGTGTGGACTGAGGGAAGTGTTGCTGATGCAGAAAACTCATTGGCCGAGTTAAAAGCTCTGGCTGAAACTGCCGGATCAGAGGTTCTTGAAGGATTAATTCAACGTCGAGACAAACCCGATCCTGCAACCTATATTGGATCAGGAAAAGTTATAGAACTCAAAAATGTTGTTGTTTCAACTGGAGCCGATACGGTTGTATGTGATGGAGAACTATCTCCTTCACAGTTGAGGCAACTAGAAGATAAGTTAAAGGTTAAAGTTGTCGACCGAACTGCATTGATTCTAGATATTTTTGCTCAGCACGCAAAAAGTAAAGAAGGTAAAGCTCAAGTTGAGTTGGCACAAATTGCCTACCTCCTTCCAAGACTTCGTGGTTGGGGTGATTCACTTTCACGACAAGTTGGTGGTCGTGCAGCTGGCGGCGCCGGTATAGGAGGCCGCGGGCCAGGTGAGACAAAGATTGAAACAGATCGTCGCAGAATTCGTGACAAAATGGCAAAGCTTCGCGGTGAAATCGCGGAGATGAAAACGGCACGTGATACAAAAAGACAAGAACGCCGTCGCAATAACATTCCTTCGGTTGCTATTGCTGGGTATACAAATGCAGGCAAATCATCGCTTCTTAACAAGCTTACAAATGCGGGTGTGTTAGTAGAGAACGCGCTTTTTGCAACTTTGGATCCAACCGTTCGAAAGACACAGACAAGCGAT
>Ga0255103_1000672_pt1 | contig 9682 bp, 7 predicted proteins | sample Law_Cont_RepB_0h_FD_188450 | JGI IMG/M metagenome (GOLD analysis project Ga0255103, IMG submission 188450) | Freshwater microbial communities from St. Lawrence River, New York, United States - Law_Cont_RepB_0h | ecosystem: Environmental > Aquatic > Freshwater > River | place: USA: New York...
GCGGTCCGTAGGGCTCGAGATCCCAGAAGTTTTGCACTCCGTCCCCATCTGCGTCTTCGCGCACGTCACCGAACCACTCGATACCGTTGATGGGGCTAAGGTTATTAGCATCGGCTTGCGCCGGGTCGCTGACGTCCGGAATGCCGTCGTGGTCGAAGTCGGCGTTGTCGTACGGATCATTCGGATAAGGATCCTGCGAATCCGGACGTCCGTCGCCGTCGGTGTCGGGCTCGGGAACGGTGCCTCCATTGTTCGCATCGAATGGATACGGGTCTTGCGAATCCACGATCCCGTCGCCGTCCGCGTCGCCGTTTCCGTTGTTCGGATCGTTCGGGTACGGGTCGGAGGAATCCGTCATGCCATCGCCGTCCGAATCAGGCCCGGCGTAGCTGCCGTTATAATAATCGTAGGGATAGGAGTCCTGGAAATTGACGATGCCGTCTAAGTCCAAATCGCCGATAGCGTCCGCATACCAAGACGTGCCGTTATAGATGCTGAAGTTCAGCGGGTCGGCCAAGGCCGGATCCTGCGCGTTGGGGATGCCGTCGGCGTCCGTGTCGGCCGTCGGGCTGTTCCATTCGGGCGGCAGGTTGCCGTTGGTCGGATCGTAGGGCCAGGGGTCCGTGAAGTTCGGGTTTCCGTCGCCGTCGGCGTCGGCCAGAGCGGCCGTGTACCACAGGCCGCCATTGACCGGGCTCAGGTTGGTGGGGTCGGAAGGCGCTGGGTCCTCTCCGTCGGGGATCCCATCGCCGTCCATGTCGAACACCGACACGTTGCCGTTGTAGTAGTCGTAAGGAAACTGGTCGTAGAAATTTGAGATGCCGTCGTTGTCGGCGTCGCCGCGCGCGTCCCCCTGCCAGCTGACGCCGTTGGCGGCGCTGAAGTTATCGTAATCCCAAGGCGACGGATCGGATGAGTCCGGAATGCCGTCTCCGTCCGAATCCGGCTCCGCGGGCACGTATCCGTTGCCGCTGTCGTAAGGATAGGCGTCGTAGAAATTGGCGATGCCGTCGGCGTCGGAGTCGCCGAAGGCGTCAGCGGCCCAGGAGATGCCGTTGGCGAAACTGTAGTTCGAGTAATCATTGGGGTTCGGATCGGAGCCATCCGGGATGCCGTCATGATCTCCGTCCGGAACCGCATCCCAGCGCGAGACGTCGTAAGGATACCAGTCGTGGAAATTGACGACGCCGTCGCCGTCCGCATCAGCCAAGGCGTCGCCCAGCCAGGGAAAACCGTTGGCCGGACTGATGTTATAAGGATCACCAGGTGCCGGGTCGATGAGATCGGGGATGCCATCGGCATCGCTGTCAGGGTCGACGGCTGGTCCGCCGGCTCCATAAGGGTCTGCGTCCGTGAAATTCGGGGTGCCGTCGCCGTCGGCGTCGTCCATGGCGAAGGCGCCCCAGACGATGCCGTTGGCCTGACTGGAATTCGAGGAGTCCAGAGGCAGCGGGTCGAAGACGTCCCACAGGCCGTCACCGTCGGTGTCCGCCACGAAAGGATTGGTGCCGAGTTGTAGCTCCTGCGCGTTGGCAAGCCCGTCGCCGTCGATGTCCCAGGAGAAGGCGTCCAGCTCGGAAAGGGTGAAGTCCGCGCCGCTGGACGGGTCGACCCATGTGTCCGGAGCACCATCGCTGTCGGCGTCGGCCCAGAAGGCGAACAAGGCCGGGACCGGCGAGAGCAGCGCGATGAGCACGACGGCGACGAGACGCCGCCAGGCAGGCTGACCGGATCGATCGGCACCGCTCGGCACGGAGTGCGCGGACGTGGTCAACATTTGCGGGAGTTGCCGACGGGGCGGTCGGCGGGGGTGACCCCAGCATCAAATCGTGCGAAGGTTATTCAAGCGTTTTATAGGACGATTGTATTTACAAATTTATCACAAATCCACACGGCATCAGTCCCGTTGACAGGCTTAGGCGGCGGAACCACCCTGCCCTCGCCCCATGAAGACCTTCCTGCTCGCCTGCTGCCTCGGCCTGTCGGCCGTCTGCGCCACCCTTTCCGCCCAGGTCGCCCCGAAGTCCACGGCAGACGCACCCCTCACCCCCGACGAGGCCAAGAAACTACAGGTCGTGATGACCAAGGCAACCGCTTCGCCAGAGGCCAAGGCCGCCGAAGAGAACCTCCGGAAGGCCCGCGAGGAACTCGCCAAGGCCACGCAGGCCTACCAGACGTCCGTCGAGAGGGCCGCGATCGACGCCGATCCGACCGCCGCCCCCGTCATTGAGAAGACCCGGCGCCTCCAGCAGGAGGCACTCGCCCGCCGCAGCGCGGGCAAGCCCGCCGGCAACACATCGGTCGCCTCCGCGCCCCGTCAGGCACCTCGCGTCGCCGCAACGATCCAGGCAGGCCAGCCGATCGCCACCGCCCGTCCCACGACGGGCTTCCCTCGGCCTTCCGAGCTATTCGACAACTGGGCCGCCGTAGGCCTGCTCATCGCGCTGGGCGTCATCGCCGTGTTGCTCCTGCGCAAGCGAGGCTGAGAGGCGCCGTCGATTGACGGGGATCGCGAACCTTACCCCGGTCAATCATCAGGCGCAAAAAGTTTGGCGCCTTGCAGACAGTTTGCGGACAAGTTATCGCCTAACTCTGCTAATCCTGCCTAAGTCTGCTAACGATTTAACAGTATTTACCCCATTAGAAGGGGTAAAACGGCGTCAAAGTGGCGGAGAGGATGGGATTCGAAGTCAGACTTTGCGTCTGTATGTCGCCGATCTTCAACGACCGAGCTTTTTTGCGGACAGTTTGCGGACAAATTAACTGCCAACTCTGCTAATTTACCCAGCTAATTTTAGCGCGCAAGTATTTCCTGCCCCCTTGAACTTATCGTGCCCCAAATGGCTCAACGAGCCCCGATGGGGTCAACAAGCTTAGGCGCGCATCCGTGAGGACGCAGGCATTAAACCGTCGGCACCTAGTTGGCACCGCCGAGAATTGCACCCTGCTGGACCACAAAATCGGGACTATCCCAACTTTGCAGGCGAACCGCTACGAGCATGACGCACCCGTCATGACCGCCGGCAACAGCTCAGCAGGGCCACCGGGCTCAGAATTTTTTCGAGCGCGACCTTGAAGGCGCGCTTCCACAGCAGGAGGTAGGCGACCATCTGCTTGAGCTCCTTGTCATCCTTCTCGAACTCGTGCAGGCGCTGCGCGTCCGAGCTAGTCATCATCCCGAGCTGCTTCTTCTAGCGGCAGAAGGTCGGGGCGGTAATGTTGAGCTGCCGGCAGATCTCGACCTGGCTCCGGCCGGAGTCGTGCTCGCGGATGGCCCGGATCCGGGCCTCCTTCGTGTGGCGCTTCTTGCTCATCTCCTGTGCTATGGTCTTGGGGTTGGGGTGGGTTGGCAACCCCCGCGCTATCACTTCAACTGGCACATCTCATCCTGACCTGCCTAGCGTCACTACTCTGCTGTCTCGAGGTTACGCGATTTTGGATTAGGATTTAGCCAGCTTTTAAGGATAACGTATGGCTCATGCTTGGCGTTAACGGTTACCCCGCCCTGCGTGACCCTAAATCGCGCACAGACACCATCGTCAAAGCGAACATAATAATACTTGTCGTAAAATCTATAATACCATCTCAATTCATCAGCAGGCATTTTGACCATGAACAACGAAGGGGCATATCCTTCTTTGGGAGCCTCAAACCCGTCGTCTTTAAGCTCCTGTATGCCCCCCTTATCGACCTTGACTTCAAACGACCAATCATAACGCCTAGGGGTCCCGGGAAGGCTGACCGGCCTGTCATACTCGCTTCGACAGATGATTTCAATAAAGTGGGCTAGGCCGTCCTCGCCATCAAGGGATATGCGATACGGTGATCCATCAGGCTTCAATCCGCGGAAACGACCTGAAAATTGCTTTAGTTGCTCCAGCTCACCAATCTTGCGAATTACGAACTGTACTGGACGCCCCTCTTCAGGGTGATGATTTCGTTCGGGCTTTCCGAACATATCAAAGAATTGGATCTTCGCTTGCGACCCAACTCGCCCACCCGCCTGAATGACCTCACCGCCTTCTTCGTATCGTGCTGCCGTCGTCCTCCGATACCCATCCTTCTCAACAGAGACATACATATCGGTGCCGTTGGTCATAACCTTGAAGAGCCCATCTTTCCCTGAGGTTAGCTTGTACTTGGCTTTTCGCCCGTCGAGCGCGCCGAGGCCCGCAGAAGGAGAATACGTCACCAACGCACCCTCAACCGGGATGCCAGCCTGATCAACGACCTGCCCGTAGAAGAGAATCTTCGTGTTAAAGGCGCGACCGAGGAAAGAGGCGTGGTCGATTCTCTGCTCCTTGACAGCGCGTACGAGCTCCATCTGCGCTCTCTCTTCTTCCGTCGGCTTATAAGACTCCTGCCCAAACGATGTAAACGCAGCGATTAGAGCGAACGGCAAGTAGGTATAATTTATAAGCTTCATGGTCGATTACGCAAAGGTCAATCTATGGTATCAAATCCAGATTATCTATCAAGCGTTGCCAGTAGGGTGGGATAAAACCGTTTTTGGTCCAGCGAAACTCAATTCAGGGGGTGGCTAAGTGTTATGATTAACCTGCTACAAGAGTCAACAGGTGAGCACGCCGGTCGACGGGCTTCCCGGCGAACTCGTCCGGGGTCATGAGACCGAGGCTGCCGTGCGGGCGGTAGCGGTTGTAGTCGAGCAGCCAGTCGTCCATGGCGACCTGGATGTCGTCGTAGTTGTGGAAGTACCAGCGGTCGGAGAACTCCTTCCGGAAGCGCGAGTTGAAGCTCTCGATGACGCCGTTCTGCCAGGGACAGCCCGGATCGATGTAGATGGCCTTGATGCCGTTGGCGGCCATGAACTCCTGGACGGTCTCGGCGATGAACTCCGAGCCGTTGTCGGACCGGATGTTCTCGGGCCGGACCTGCTCGCGGATCATGGCCTCGAGGTGGACGCGGGCGACGTCCTCCTGCTTGATGGAGGGAGCCATGTAGGAAGCCACGATGCGCTTGGTGTACTCGTCGATGATGAAGAGGACGCGCAGGGCGCGTCCCTTCCTCGTGCGGAGCATCACGAAGTCCCAAGCCCAGACCTGGTTGGCTCGGGTGGCTTCGCCCACGTGCGTGCTCGTAGTGCGTCCGCGGCGGCGGACGCCGGCCTTGGGCGCCTCGCCTTGGAGGCCGTGTTTACGGCGTATCCTGCGCACTTGGCGCAGGCCAACGTCTAGGCCGATGGCCTGCACGTGGCTGAGGATCTTCCGGTGGCCCTGGGTCGGATAACAGTTGGACAGCTCGATGACGACCTTGCGGACCTCCGCCGCCGACGCGCTCAAGCGCGGACGGTAACGGAGGGCGTTGCGGTTGGCGTCCAGCGTCCGGCAGACGAGGCGCTCGGAGGCCGCCGGCAACCGGCGGACGACCCGGCCTTCCGGCCCGGTCGCCGCCCTTACCAGCGCCTTGACCGCCGCGGGAGAGAGCTCCTCGGCGACCTCCTTGGCGACCTGCCTGACCTCCCCAGGGCTTAGCGTTTTTTTTGGAGGGCGATCTCCATGATGCGCATCCGGACGGCTTGGTCGGCCACGATCCGAGCCATGTGCTCGATCAGCTTCTCCTGCTCCCGCATCTTCACCGAGTCCGAGGGGGCCAGCAGGTGCAGCTGGTCCCTCCAGCGCTTCAGGGTGCTGGGGGTGATGTTCATGTCCTTGCAGATGTCGGAGGCCGACCGGCCTCCGTCCTGCTGCTGGACGGCCCGTATCCGGGCCTCCTTGGGATGGTGTTTTTGAGCCATTATGGGGGTGTTCTGGTGTTTTTGGGTTGGGTTGTATCCACCCCCAGCCCCCCGAAAGTTGCACTCAGTTGGACCAAAAAAGCGGCACTATCCCACGCCGCTGTCCCAAGTCAGCAACGGGCCAAGCTACCTCCCAATCGGAAGCGTCTCCAGATTCCGAGACTTCGGGTCAGGATTCAGCCAGCTTTCCAAATAGATGTATGGATCATCTATTTGGCCTTTTAAAGAGGTACCCCCACCCACGATCTTTATCCGAGCGCAAACGTCATCTTCAAAACGGACATAGTAAGATTTAACTCCATGAATCTCATCAACCCACCTAGGATCATCTGCACTCATTGCCGCAATTAACAATGAAGGCCGGTATCCATCCAGGGGCGCCTCGAAACCATCATCCTTGATTTCCTGCAGACCCCCCTTGTTGACCCTAATCTCAAATGACCAGTCGTAACGACGTGGCGTGCCAGCAGAATTAACTGGTCGGTCATATTCACTCCTGCAAACAACTTCGATGCAGTGAATGCCTGACCCTTTGGATTCAAGCGAGATAGAGCGGGGCGTCGCATTTGATTTAACCCAGAAACTTCCAGTTACATGCTTCAACTGCTCTAACTTACCGACCTTGCGAATCGTGAACTGCACTGGACGCTTTTCTTCGGGGTGATGATTTCGCTGCGGCTTGCCGGACATATCAAAGTACTGCGCCAACACGCTAGACCCAACTCGCTCACCGGCCTTGAGGCCCTCGTCGGGATTCAAACGTCGGACCATCGCCCTCCTATACCCTGTTTTCTCAATGGAAACAAACAGGTCAATACCATTGGTCTTAATTGAAAAAAACCCATCGTCCCCGGTAGTAAGTTTGCGCTTTGTGTTAGTTGCACCTAGGGCCTGTAGATAGTTTGAAGTCGTGCTATAGATAACATCCGCACCTCCGACTGGCATGCCGTCTTGGTCAAAAACTTGGCCATAGAACAAGATTTTACTGCTCGTCGCACGATTGAAAAATGACACCGGATCAATCTTCCCGCTCTTTTTCTTTTCAACGAGTTCAATCTGCTCCTGCTCCTCTACAGTCGGCTGATAAGCAACTTGACCAAACACTGCCAATCTAGCCAGTAAAAGTATTAGATAGGCGTGCTTCATAAGGTTGATGAGAGAAAGAGTGTGCATTCAGATGTCATTCCGACTGTGGAACAAGTTTTAACTTAAGTATCAGGCGCGCCCAGTAAGGAGAAACTTGCTGAATCTTCCAATTCCATTCGGCGCTGTGGTCTTCACCGAATCCGAATTCATTGAGGTCCACCGCGCCGGCGACACTGCCTCGTGTTTCAAGGGCAGCGCCAACAGGAAAAGTAATTGCCTTCGTGACGAAGCCCATGGCTTCATTTAAGTCAGTGACCGCCCTTCCCCCACCCAGCGCTATCTGCCCAAGATTAGCTGAATACCTGAGATGTATAGAGTGCTGGGCATCTATCTGACCCGACTCAATCCAGCTGGGATCATATCCATACCAACCTACAACGTTCCACTTGCTAGGCTTGTTCCAATCCTGATTCCACACCCACTTTTTGAGCGCACTATCGCCTTCATAACCTAATGCATAATCGCTAGGAAGGCAGAAGTTTATTACGCTGACCCTTCCATTATTCGGAGTGAATGCATTCACTCCGAATTGATTGTTTAGCCCAAGCGCCCTATTTTTCAGGAACGGATCGGTGCTGTGAAGCACGAAATTCTCATCATCTTGATTTAAGTCCTTATCTTCAGTGTCCGGAGTATGAGAATCTAGTAAATCTGGGTGCTCAAGCTTCTTAACAAATGGCTCATACGCTTGAGCAGCCATTGCCGCATGCTGCATAACATAGCCACCGACATACATCCCGCTACGTATTGCCGACCCGACAACCACATTGCCCATGCTGTGGGCGAAAACCTTCACTTTGCCTGGCGCAAAACGCCGGGCTTCATCCTGACCTCCAAGTGAGGTTATAAAGTCCCTCAAGGGAGCCCCCGAAAGCCAAGCTCGATACTCGCTTAGGTTGTATGTCGCATAAGCTTCAAGATTTGAGTTCTCCGGGGCATAAGTGGGCCACGTGAACGAGCAAAGCCGCCCCTTGTAACCTTGGTGCCAGAGCCGCTTGAAACTCATCTCGGACCAGTTGAGCTTCTCGTCTTCATTCATGCGCCAGCCGTGGACATGCACCACGCATTGGTCGGTTTCGTCTGGATCAGACTCAAACTCCATCTTGGCAAACCCCCAGACTTGGTCATTCACGCCATCGCTGTAATTCCAAGGATCCGACACCATTTCCGGGGTGGCCTTGACTCCGCCCACCGTCACATAGGCGCGCTGAATCATCTCGCGGGCACGCATGAGTTTAATCCAAACTCCCCCGAATTCGACCACCTCGTAGGCGCCGTGGGGAGTTGAAGGAGGGAATTCAATCACGAGAGTCAGGAGCCCTTCACCTCTCGATACACCCTCAAAGAGAAAATTTACCTCATCACCAGCAGCAGCCTCCAATATCGCCGGGGGTAGCCACTTAATTCCATCGCCAGCTCCCAACCTTACGACCGGCTGGGAGAATGCAGGTTGTAGCATCTTCTCTGCGAGGGTGACACTCGTGACGCAATCCCGGACTCCTGTAATCTCGGGCGCACACTTGAACACATTAACTGCAGGGCTCGTGCCGGGCTTCACCTCCGTCCATTTCAAACCGACCTTAGTGCCGCTTATCGCAATCGCATTTCTCAAGTCGTGCAGATTCAGCCTCAGCATCGTGAAATCCTCGAGATCCCTGATACAGCTGATCACCCTAGTTTCCGACGTCGGGAAAGCGAAGTCATGCACCGCAGGATCGATTATCTCCTGAGGATTATCCCCTCCAATAGCTGCCAATGATTCGACACTATAGCCCGTCTTGGAGTCGCTGTCCTCGTTGATCCAAAACCTGAAGGGTTTCTGACTGCTCGTTCTATCGGTATCGGCGCTAATAACGCCATCCCGGTTCGCGTCTACCAGGAGGGGCGGACGTTTTACAACATGAAACTCCTGGCTCAGACTGAACTCAGCCAACTGGGCGGCGCCGCTCGGGTGCAAGGGATCGTAGCCCTCCCAGACGAATGGTGACGGCAGGACTGTCTCAGGAAACTCCGCCGTCAGTTTCAGCCTGCCTTCGGCCACCCCCTCGATATAGATCTCGGCCTGGGAAGCGGACGCCGACAGTCCGACGACGGATACTTCGACTGGGCATTCAGCTCCGAGTTCGACTGTCCGCACCGACTTCCCTCCTTGGGTGACCACGTGCAAACGGGCGTTGCCCTGGCCGTCACCTACTTTGGCCACCCTGAGCTTAACCAGCATGACAGGATTAGGATAGGGGCTGACGAGACAAGAAGGTGAAAGCTCGACCTTGATCATGTCCTTGGTGATCGCCTTGCCGATCTCACCCTCTGCTTTCGGCATGGAGAGAATACTGGGGTCCTCCAAATCCGGCACAGGATGCTGCATGCCATCAGAGCCCTTCCTGACTTTTCCTTCGTCGAAATCATCGTTCGTGGTGATGATTGTCGTGCTTAATAATAGCTTTGGCTTTGTGACGATGAACGGGGACTCAGGCCCTCCCTCCGGCTCGGGGTCGTAGAAGTTCCTATGCCCGTCGTTATCGAGGTCCTCGAGGGCGGATACTCCGGGCCAAGCACGATAGTTGATGGTGCTGTAGTTGTAGGGATCGTATTGAGCAGGGTCGTCCGAATCCGCGAGCCCGTCCCCGTCCGTATCCAGCGGGTACGGATCTGAGTCCCAATAGTTAACCGTACCGTCACCATCAGCGTCGCCGAAGGCGTCGGCGCCCCACGAGATGCCGTTGTTAGGGCTGCTGTTGTAAGGACTGCCGGGATCGGGGTCTATGTTATCAGGTATGC
>Ga0255103_1000676_pt1 | contig 9646 bp, 7 predicted proteins | sample Law_Cont_RepB_0h_FD_188450 | JGI IMG/M metagenome (GOLD analysis project Ga0255103, IMG submission 188450) | Freshwater microbial communities from St. Lawrence River, New York, United States - Law_Cont_RepB_0h | ecosystem: Environmental > Aquatic > Freshwater > River | place: USA: New York...
GTCAAGGGCTGAGCGGACGTGTAACTATTTGCGGTTCCCGAGATGAAGTACTCCTCTTCGGTGTAGCCAAAGCCCGAGCCATCAAAGGTTGCGGTACCAAAAATGATTTGGCCACCACCACCAGTTACGGGTCCTTCAACAGTCGTGGCACCGACATCGGTCATTGCGACAGGCACTGGAGCGAAAACTGTTGTCGTTGGTGCTTCGGTCACTGGGGCCTCGGTGCCGGCAACAGAGTCTCCAGTCGCAACCGAAGAATCGCTCGTTGAATCGTCACTCGAGCAACTCACCAACCCCACGACCAAAATCGGAACAATAAACAAGGTACGAATCTTCACGATGATCCCCCGATCAAAAAGTGTTTGAGAAGAATGTAGCCCAAACACACTGAGAATCGTGAACCAAGATCACAGATTGTCCTGACGGTGATGCGATGTTTAGGACCCGATGCCCAAGGTCTACTCATCAAGAATTGTCAGGAGGAGTAATGTGGAGATACCCATAGGAGAACTCAATGAACTCGCCCGATTACAGTCTCAAGCCAGCATCTGAGCACACGCGTGCTTTCAACGGTTCGGCTGCCACACCCCTCGACCCCGAAGATTTCACGAGGGCTCAACGAGGTTTTATTGCGTCGCTTGAAGATACCCGAATCACCGATGCGCAAGGCCGACAAGCGGGCGACATTGGTCGTTATGCCTTCCTTCAAGGCGACGCCCCCGACACGGTTCACCCCAACTTGTGGCGCCACGCCAAACTCAATGTCAATCACGGACTCTTTGAAGTCACCGAAGGTGTCTGGCAAGTTCGTGGCTACGACATTTCCAACATCACCTTCATCAAAAGCAACACCGGATGGATTGTTGTTGACCCTCTCACCGTTGAAGCGACTGCTCGGGCGAGTTATGAACTGATCACCAAGCATCTTGGTCATCGACCAGTCGTCGCCGTTATCTACACCCACTCTCATGGTGACCACTTTGGTGGCGTGCTTGGTGTCACTTCGCAAGCCGAAGTTGATGCCGGAAAATGTCAGGTGATCGCACCGGTCGGTTTCTTGCACGAAGTCGTCGGCGAAAATGTAATTGCTGGCCCAGCAATGGGACGTCGTGCTCTGTATCAGTTCGGACCTTTGCTTCTGCCAGGCCCGCAAGGCCATGTTGACTGCGGACTCGGTAACGCGCTGCCGATCGGGCCCAACACGCTGATTGCACCAAATCGCGATATCACTTTCACTGGTGAAGAAATGCTGATTGACGGCGTGCGAGTGGTGTATCAACTCACACCCGAAACCGAAGCCCCTGCCGAAATGAACTTCTTCTTTCCCGACTTTGATGCGCTGTGCATGGCCGAAAACTGTTCGCACACGATGCACAACCTCATCCCGATTCGTGGAGCGCTCGTTCGCAACTCATTGCGTTGGTCGAAGTACATCAACGAAGCCATCGAATTGTTCGGCGCAAAAACCAAAGTGTTGTTCACGTCGCACAACTGGCCACGTTGGGGTCAAGAAGATGCTGTTGAGTTTTTAGGACTTCAACGCGACTTGTACAAATGGATACACGATCAAACCATGCGTCTTGCTAACCAAGGTCTCGTTCCGACCGAAATCGCGAGCACACTTAAGCTGCCCGATGATTTCTTGGCGCAAGAACATACCCATGGTTATTACGGAGATCTTGTTCACAACAGCAAGGCTGTGTATCAGCGTTATCTCAGTTGGTATGACGGCAACCCAGCCAACCTCAACAAGTTGCCACCGGTTGAAGTCGGTCAGCGATATGTCGCATTAGCTGGCGGTGCCGACAAAGTGATCGCAGCTGGGCGCGAGGCTCTCAACAGCGGCGACTATCGCTGGGGTGCTGAATTGGTGAACCATTTAGTCTTTGCCGATCCGACCAACACCGAGGCACGTGCACTGCAGGCTGATTTACTTGAGCAACTCGGCTATCAAAGCGAATCATCGACATTCCGCAATGCATATTTGATGGGTGCTCAAGAATTACGGCATGGCACACCCAATTTGCCCGCCAGCCCAGCTCGTGCTCGCGGCATTTTGGTGGCGATGACCGTTGAACAAATCTTTGACACGATTTCTGTGCGATTGAAGAGCGAAGAAGTCGGCGGGCTGTCGCTCAAACTTAACTGGACATTCCCCGACATGGCCGGCACCGCCGATGAGAAATGGGTTCTCGCGCTGTCACACCGCACTCTGTACGGCGTACAGGGTCGTCATGACACCGAAGCGGTTGCGTCAATATCGATCAACCGTTCGTTGCTCATCGACATCTTGACGCAGCAAACAACTTTTGTTGATCAGATCACTGCTGGAAACATCACTCTTGACGGTGATGGTGCGGCGCTGCTCAACATCTTTGGCAATATCGATACCAATGCCCCCGGCTTCGCCATCGTAGAACCATAAACCACTGATTAAATAGAGGTCTATGTCGACATATTCAGCAGATCTTCGCGCCACCTACAACTCGGGCCACACTCGCCCACTCGCCTGGCGCAAAAACCAGCTCGAGCAAATGATCAAGATGCTCGAAGAGAACGAACCCGAGTTTTTGGCCGCATTAAAGACCGACCTTGGCAAGCCAACCGTCGAAGGATTCATCACCGACATCGCGTTCATCACTGGCGAAATCAAGTTGATGCTCAAGAACCTCAAGAAGTGGAATAAGCCGCAGCGCGTCCCCACCCCTCTTGTCACCATGCCGGCGAAATCGCAACTCATTCCCGAACCACTTGGTGTCGTGCTTGTTATCGCTCCTTGGAACTACCCCATTCAGTTGTTGCTCGTTCCGGCTGCTGGTGCGATTGCTGCAGGAAATGCTGTCGTCATGAAGCCATCTGAAGTTTCGGCTGCAACTTCAGAAGTGCTCGCTCGACTCGTTCCGAAGTATCTCGATCAGAAGGCCGTCACATTGGTCGAAGGTGGAGTGCCCGAAACAACTGCATTGCTCGCAGAACATTTTGATCACATTTTCTACACCGGCAACGGAACCGTTGGTCGCATTGTGATGGCCGCTGCCGCTAACAACCTCACGCCCGTCACGCTTGAACTTGGCGGAAAAAGCCCCGTCATCATTGACGAGTCAGCCAATGTTCGCGTCACTGCTCGCCGTATCGCGTGGGGCAAGTGGCTCAATGCTGGCCAGACATGTGTTGCCCCTGACTACATCTTGGTCAACGAAAAAGTTCGTCAACCGTTCTTGGATGAACTCGGCAAAGCCATCACCGATTTCTTCGGAGCCGATCCGCAAACAAGCGAAAGTTACGGCCGTATCGTTTCACCACGCCACTTTGATCGCTTGAAGTCACTCATGACTGGCGGCAAAGTAGTTATTGGTGGCGAGACCGATGCCGAGAGCCGTTATGTTGCTCCAACAGTGCTCGCCGATGTGGATATGAACTCAGCGTTGATGAACGAAGAGATCTTCGGACCGTTGTTGCCAGTCCTTTCAATCAACTCGACTAAGCAAGCCATTGATTTCATTACGGCTCGCCCGCACCCATTGGCGCTGTATGTCTTTGCCGAGAACAAGTCGGTTGTGAATGAAGTGCTCGCCAAGACAACTGCCGGCGGAATGACCGTCAACGGAACTTTGATGCACCTCACCAGCCCGCACTTGCCCTTTGGTGGCATTGGCGAAAGTGGCATGGGTGGATATCACGGCAAATCAGGTGTGCGGTTGTTCCAGCACATGAAGCCGGTGCTGAGTCGAGGCACCAAACTCGATCCATCGCTCGCCTACCCGCCGTACACCGACAAGAAGGCCAAGCTCTTCCGCAAACTCCTTTAGTCAGTTCGTGCTTCTGGTGCAGAATTGTTGCGTGTTTCGCAACAATTCTGCACCAGAACAACAACGGTCAGCTCGGTATTGGGGTGGTTCCGCCACTCATGATGTACTCCAGCCACCACTGCGGAGCGTTATCGAGCAAGTTACCTAAGTGTGAGTAGTCGTGCCAGCGGCAGATTTTGCCGTCGCGAATTTCCATCACTGATGTGAATGGATGCACGATGACTTCGCCGGTAGGAAAGTGCCACACTTCTTTGTGTTCAGTGATCACCACATCGCCTTCGGCCAGCACATTGCCTGGCTGATGCACCATCTTCGCGGTCGGCCCAAGCCCGAGCCTGAGGCGATCGGCGATGTCTCGTCCACCAACGACCGGCGGCACTGCACCCACATCCATGTATTCGGCATCATCGGCAAAGCGACTCGCAACGTCGGCCCAGTCTTTGGCATACATCGAATTCCAGTGCGCTTCGGCAACTGCCTTGTTGGCTTGTTCTTGTACTCCCATGATGACCCCCAGTAAACAACGGTACAAATACCGAGAGTAGCCCATTGCTGGCGATTATGTTTGAGCGCATGTCGCTTGCTTCACACATCTTGTCGGTCGTCTTGGCACTCGTCTGTATCGCTTCGGCGTACGCCGACTTGAAAATGATGCCGCAGATCGTCGAGAGTATGACGAAATTGAAAATGCCGACTCGCATTATCCCAGCACTTGGTATCGCCAAGATTGCTGGGGCCGCCGGATTACTGATCGGGTTTAGCAACAACAACTTACGGATCTACGCTGCATTTTGTTTGGCCATGTATTTTGTGTTGGCCACGTGGTTCCATGTGCGTGTTCGCGACACGGCTCCCAACACCATTCCAGCTTTGGTGTTGTGCCTAGTGAGTGTCGCAACTTTGCTCACCAGTATCTAACGCCAGACGCGAAACTGGTGCAGAATCATTGCGAAATACGCAACAATTCTGCACCAGAATCACAGAACTAATTGAGGATGTGGCGACGACGGCGCAAGAACGCCACCATCAAACCGCCAACCATCAAGAACAATGCGATCTGCATCGTGTTGCTTGATGACGCACCAGTTGCAGGCAAAGTTGACGGTGTCGCCGAAACCTTCAATCCAAGCGATGCCTGAACTGTGGGGCTCGCAACAACCAACGTGTGATTGCCAAGACCGAGGCCATCGGGCAACGATGTCTGTGCTTTCATCGTGCCGTTAGCTGACACGGTGTAACTACCCAACAATGTCGGGGTCGACATGATGACAAACTCGGCTGTTTCACCCGGTGTCAAACCAGAAGCAACAACACCCACTTGGCCATCACCCAAAACTTCGATGACTGCACCTGGCTGCACTTCAGTGACCGAACCATCTTGGTTGAGCGCTGCAAACAATGTTGACTTTGTTCCCGCTTCAACAAGCACGGTGTTTTCAATCGGGACGGGCTTATCCAAAAGACCTGTGATTGCTGCACCAGTTGGCGTGTCTTGAACCGCAAGGCCGCTGTTGCCGCCGGCGGACTGATTCAACTGGCTCACCAAATTGTCAGCAGCAGTCTGCAACGCCGCAACTTGAGCTGGCGAGCGATCTTCAGGATCAACTTGCGCAGCCGGAAGATCAGCCGGAGTCTCAACAGCCACCGTTACCGGTTGACCGTTCACGACTGCAGTCGCCGCTCCAGGTGTCTGTGTCAATGTCGCCTGATTACTTGACGTGACATTCACCGGACCAACAGGAGCTGCCGTAGCAGGTGCAGTCGTTGCCGGCGCAGAAGTTGATGGAGTCGTCGTAGTTGTCGGAGCGTTATAGGTGAACAATGTGTTCGCCACATTCGACTGGCCGCCTGCGGTCACCACGATGCTCGCAGTACCGGCAGTGCCAGGCGGAGTCGTACACGTAATCGACGTCGCCGAAACAACAGTCACGCTCGTACAAGCCGAACCACCAACAGTCACAGTCGCTCCACTCACGAAATTCGTACCCGTAATCGTGATCGCCGTACCACCAGTCGTCGAACCCGACGTCGGGTTCACAGATGTAACTGTCGGCGAAGCAGCAGGGTTAACAACCGTATACGCGACAGCTTGCGATATGCCAGCGTTGTCGTTTGCCTCATCAAAGTTGTTCACCCACAACGAGATCATGTAGGTGCGCCCATTAACGATCGGAGTGGAGAACTGCCCTGTTTGCGGGTCGTAAATGTTATTGAGTTGGATAGAACCAGAAGTTCTAAAAGTGAAGTTTGTTTGATCTGTCCATTCAAAATTGGCAACGCGGCCGCTGCCATTCAACCAAGAACATGCATAGCCCATAGAATAATAGTCGTTGCTAATACAGTTCGTTTCAACCCAAGCTTGATCAATAAATGTTGGGGTCTGTGCATACGGATCTGGGATTCCACCCTGATCGTCTTGTAACTGAATGATCTTTATGTAGCCTTTCTCAATCGGGGTTGAGCCGCTCGAAGCAATGTTCCAGTTGAGCGTGAAACTGTTGTTGCCAGGAATGACATTCAAAGTAGGTCGTGACGGAGCTGACGGAGTAAGCGTCCCGTCTTCTGTACATTCAATTTCTGCCGAACCAACGCCGCGGGCGTCCTGTGGATATGGACCAAACCATCCATCAAAAGGCATCACTCCGGTAAACCGCAGCACCACTTTGCCGTCTAGCAAGGCTGGGCCATAGCCAGTTGGCTGACGTTGGATGTAGGCACGTCCGGACGTCTGACCCATCGATTGCGGGGGGATCAATGCCGAATTCGAGTCCTGTTCGTCTTGAGCCAAGAGGGATAAATCCGTCGCGCCAGTGGTCCTAGCTCGAGGAAAATCGAAGTAAACCATGCAACCGTATTTCGTTGGCGTGACTGCCGTGACGACGGGTGCCGAGATGTAGTAAGGGTAAACCTCAATTGATGTACTGGCGGTTCCGTAACCAGTCCCATTCCCAGCCTTCAATGTGAAATACACACTTGCTCGCGGGTTCTGAGTGCGAAAGGATGCGAGGCCACCATAACCGGAGCACACTTCTGCAAATGTCAGCACAATAGGGCTCACGGTGCTGCTCTTGTCGATGTCACCTGAACAAGCTGAGATGCGGTATCTGTCGGCTGGGTCACCGCCTACTGGGGGGTTGAAATACACCGATACCGTTTCTGCCACCTCGTCAATCACAATGTCAGCGATCTCTGGCTGATTCGGCGCAGCAGCCGACACTGATCCCGATGGAATTTGAGCAACCGCCACTGCGGCTACACCGACAATCGAGGCCACAAATACTTTGGCCAATTTGCGAACAACATTCTGAACTCTTGTCATTTCGGATCCTTGGTCACATCAAGGCTGTCATCAACGATGACAGCATTACTGCTCACAGCATAGATGGGTTGCTCCGCCCGTCAAAGATCGAACTTAAAGGTTTTTTAATATTGCAATTCGGTATATCAGAGCGGATTTTGACTCCCCTGCTATCGCTATTGTCATGGTCGTGACAGATCAACGGACCAATTTGAGCAAAAGTGATTTTGTTCGGGTCGCGTTGGAGTTTGTGGAATCCCACGACGTCTCTGATTTGACGATCCGCGCTCTGGGCAAAGAACTCGGTGTCGACCCCACTGCGCTGTACCGACACTTCCCAAAGAAGGAAAGTCTGCTGGACGCCATGCTTGACGCCGTGCTCGCCGAAGTGGGCGACTTGCCCGATCCTGTGGGCGCCTCCCCCAAAGACTGTGTGATCGCGATTCTCAGCAATGTCCGCCAAGTCTTTCGCCAACACGCTCACTTGTCGGCCGTCTATGTGTCAGCGACTGGCGACTTCCCCTCTGGCCTCATTCTCACTCGTCGCATCAGTACTCATCTTGTCGCTATGGGGCTCACCGGCGACAACGTGGTGCGTACGTATCAAATGCTCGAGGGGTACACCCTTGGCACGAGCGTCTTTGATTCGGGTGGCTCCCCCGACACCTGGACAATCCGGCAAACCCGTTACCGCTATGTCAACATGCCCCAGTTTGATGCGGTTGCCACCGACCCCGACCACGTTCGAAAAATTGCCGACGACGGGTTCATTCGTGCCATCAACATCATCATTGATGACGCGTTGTCTCAGCCGACGCAATGATCAGTGTGGCTGAAGACGCTTGAACGCGTCGGCAATTTCTTTCTCGGCCGCTTGGCGACCTTCCCATCCGCGAACGGTGGTTTCTTTGTTCGGCTCAAGCAACTTGTAGGTCTCGAAAAAATTTCCAACTTCGTCAAGCATGTGCTCGGGTAAGTCTTCAATGTCGACATAGTTCTTAAAGCGCGGATCATGCGATGGCACACACAAAACCTTGGCGTCTCCACCAGCTTCGTCTTCCATCCAGAAGACTGCGACTGGACGAACATACACATGGCAGCCAGGGAACGTCGGTTGACCTAACCACACCAATGCATCAAGTGGATCACCGTCTTCGCCCAAAGTGTTCGGGAAGAAGCCGTAATCAAGTGGATACTGCGTAGCCGTGAACAATGTACGGTCAAGCCAGATAGCCCCAGTTTCATGGTCCATTTCGTACTTATTGCGAGACCCTTGCGGAATCTCCACAATCATTTCAACTTCCATGGTCAGGCTGGACCCGAGAACATACCCTCTTGCGTGCGAGCAGCACGTGTGGTGTCGTTGTCTTCACCTTCGTAACGCGCAATTTCGTTACGACCAACAACATGCCAGTGCACTTCGTCGGGACCATCAGCCAAACGCAACGTGCGCTGACTGGCGTACATGCGAGACAATGGCGTCCACTGCGACACACCAGTTGCTCCGAACACCTGAATTGCTTCGTCGATGATTGCGCACACACGAATCGGCACCATCGCCTTGACGGCACTCACCCAAACGCGGGCTTCGGCGTTACCCATGGTGTCCATAGCCTTTGCGGCACGCAACACCATCAAACGCATGGCTTCAAGTTCGATACGGGCTTTAGCGATGACTTCGGTGTTTTTACCGAGGCGGGCGATCGGCTTGCCGAAAGCTTCGCGGCTCAAGCCACGTCGAATCATCAATTCAAGCGCCCGCTCACCAGCACCGATTGAACGCATGCAGTGGTGAATACGGCCAGGTCCGAGACGTACTTGCGAAATCTCAAAACCACGTCCTTCGCCGAGCAACATGTTTGCTGCAGGTACACGCACATCAGTGAAACGCAAATGCATGTGGCCGTGCGGCGCATCGTCTTCTCCGAAAACTTCCATCGGTCCAAGAATTTCAACACCTGGGGTGTCCATCGGAACCAAGATCTGTGAGTGACGACGATGTGGTGACGCATCGGGGCTCGTCATCAACATGCAAATCATGATCTTGCATCGCGGATCGCCAGCACCCGAGATGTAGTACTTCTCACCGTTGATCAACCACTCTTCACCGTCAAGTACTGCGCGGCACTCGAGGTTCTTCGCATCTGACGAAGCCACATCGGGTTCGGTCATTGCGTATGCCGAACGAATGACACCTGCCAACAATGGTTCGAGCCACTGCTTCTTTTGTTCGGGTGTACCGACGCGCTCAAGAACTTCCATGTTGCCGGTGTCGGGAGCGCTGCAGTTCATTGCCTCAGATGCGAGCGGGTTCTTGCCTAATTCGACAGCGATGTAGGCGTAGTCGAGGTTCGACAGACCTTCGCCGGTTTCGGCGTCGGGCAAGAAGAAATTCCAGAGTCCACGAGTTTTGGCTTTGGCCTTCAATGAATCAAGCAGTTCAAGCTGACCCACGCCATAACCCCAATGGTCGGCGCGGCCTTCGCCAAGCTTGTAGAACTGAGCCGTCACCGGCTCGACTTCTTCGGCAATGAATTTG
>Ga0255103_1000679_pt1 | contig 9627 bp, 10 predicted proteins | sample Law_Cont_RepB_0h_FD_188450 | JGI IMG/M metagenome (GOLD analysis project Ga0255103, IMG submission 188450) | Freshwater microbial communities from St. Lawrence River, New York, United States - Law_Cont_RepB_0h | ecosystem: Environmental > Aquatic > Freshwater > River | place: USA: New York...
CTGCCTGCCTGAGGCAACGGGCATAACACTGCCGCATGTTTTGATATCGGCTAGTTCGCCGTAGCGGTACCGTAAACATGGATCATTAGCCATTTTCCGGACGTGGCAGTGTTTTGTGGGCACGAATGATGGCGCCGCCCCATAGGTCGGCTTATGTATCTGATATTTGTATTTCAAATATGCTTTTGAGGGCAGACAATCGCCGAGCTTAGCCAGTTCGGTGGATTGTGTCTGACCCGGAGCGCTTGTCTTGCAAGGGTAGCCACGGGCCACGAAACATCTCCGGTCCGTTTGGCCAATCAAGGCTGTCTGGCGGTTGATTGCTCCTGCCATCCTAACCTTTGGATGCCCAGCAGCAACACTTGACCGGCCCGGAAGGTAACGGTGGCTTCTGACCCAACCCCACACCAGATGAAGTTTTGGTCGAGATGATCTCTCTGTGTTGAAGGCGCATGAACTGGCTGATTTAGCTGACCAGATACGCCGCCCAAAACACCATCGTGCGGGTTGACCCGGTCTGGCAACGGCGGCCGTCGACCTCGAGGCATATAGTCAGGTACTTGGGGTCGCGCATCACCAGAAAAGATCCGAAAGTGTCCGTGCTCTTGCCCTTATCAGATTGACCACCGCGCTGGATCTGGAGGGTGCGCTCATGTTTTCCGCTCAGCGCAAAGGGCGCGAAACCAATCTCAAGCATCACCGCCTAGCGGACGATCTATAGACCGGTCTTCAAATGGCGCAAAAAGAGCGACGGTCACTGCGCAGACGGGACCCGAGCAACTTGATTTCTTCAACCATAGTCATGCTGAGATCTCACCTCAATGTTCTAATGGTATAGCCGGTCTTGTGGCACCAATGGTGATGGAATATCGGCCGATAATTATTGACAGCGCTGGGGCTGCGGCTAGGTTTTCTAAAAGTCGAGTTAACCGGATGAGGGCATAATGGCGCGACACCTGATTACGGCTTCGGCGCAAATGGGACCAATTTCCAAATCCGAAACTCGCAAAGACACCGTGGCCCGCCTCGTGGGAATGATGCGCGAAGCACATGGTCGTGGGGCTAAGTTGGTGGTCTTTACCGAAATGGCGTTGACCACTTTTTTTCCACGCTGGTTGATCGAAGACGAGGCTGAGCTGGACAGCTACTATGAAACCGCAATGCCCTCGCTTGCCACTCAACCACTGTTTGACGAGTCGGCAAAGCTGGGGATCGGTTTCTATTTGGGCTACGCCGAACTTGTGGTCGAAGGCGGGGCAAAGCATCGCTTTAACACGTCAATTCTAGTCGATCAGACCGGCAAGATTGTTGGAAAGTACCGCAAGGTGCACCTTCCGGGTTGGGCAGAGCCACTTCCAAACCGGCCCTTTCAACATCTGGAAAAGCGCTATTTTGAGCCCGGAGATCTTGGCTTTCCTGTCTGGCGCACGATGGGTGGCATCATGGGCATGTGCATCTGCAATGACCGTCGCTGGCCCGAAACCTACCGCGTGATGGGTCTGCAAGGGGTGGAGATGGTTATGCTGGGTTACAACACGCCCTTTGGCCATCTGAATAGCGAGCCGATGGACAGCCTGACCCTTTTCCATAACCATCTGTCGATGCAGGCAGGGGCCTATCAGAACGCAACTTGGGTCGTCGGCACCGCGAAATGTGGCAACGAGGAGGGGTCGAAGATGGGTGGCCAGTCCGTAATCGTTGCCCCAAGTGGAGAGATTGTGGCGCAAGCCGTTACCGTCGAAGACGAAGTAATCACCGCGAAATGTGACCTCGATATGGGGCGCATGTATAAGGACACCGTTTTCAACTTTGCCCAGCACCGTCGGCCCGAGGCGTATACCCTCATCACCGAACGTGCGGGGGCAATTCTGCCGGAGTAGGCCATGACCACAGTTATCAAAGGCGGCACGATCGTCACCCATGACCGGACCTACAAGGCCGATGTGCTGGTTGAGGGCGGCGTGATTACAGCCATCGGGCAGAACCTTGTGGGCGATACCCTAATTGATGCGGAAGGCGCCTATGTGATGCCCGGCGGAATCGATCCGCATACGCATCTGGAGATGCCGTTCATGGGCACCTCCACCGCCGAGACGTGGGAAAGTGGCACCTTTGCCGCTGCAAGCGGTGGCACGACAATGATCGTCGATCACATCATTTCCAACCCAACCGACTTACTCGGTCCCTTGGGTCTGTGGGAAGAAAGAGCGGCCCGTCAGGCCAGCATCGACTACGGCTTTCACATGTCGATAACTGGCTGGTCGCAGGAAGTCTGGGCGCAGATGGCCGTTTGCGTTGACCGTGGGGTGAACACATTCAAGCATTTCATGGCCTACAAGGGCGCATTGATGGTGAATGATGATGAGATGTACGCAAGCTTTTCGCGCTGCCGTGAGTTGGGGGCGATCCCGCTTGTACATGCAGAAAACGGTGACCTGATCGCCGGTTTGCAGCAAAAACTTCTGGCCGAAGGCAACAGAGGTCCAGAAGCGCACGCCTATTCCCGCCCCGCGACAGTCGAGGGTGAGGCCACAAACCGTGCGATCATGATCGCAGATGCGGTGGGAGTGCCGGTCTACATCGTGCACACCTCCTCTGAAGAGGCACATGAGGCCATTCGTCGTTGGAAACAGGCAGGCACGCGGGTCTGGGGCGAGCCTTTGGTTCAGCATCTGCTGTTGGACGAGGGTGAATATGCCAATCAAGACTGGAACTATGCTGCCCAGCGGGTGATGAGCCCTCCGTTTCGCAGCAAACGGCATCAGGACAGCCTTTGGGCGGGACTTGCAGCAGGCACGCTATCGGTGGTGGCGACCGACCATTGTGCCTTCACCACCCAGCAAAAGCAGATGGGACGCGGCGATTTTACCAAGATCCCGAATGGCACCGGGGGTCTGGAAGACAGGCTTTCGCTCTTGTGGACGCATGGTGTTGCGACCGGGCGGATCACGATGAATGAATTTGTGGCTGTCACCTCAACGAACATCGCGCAAATCCTTAACATTTACCCCCAGAAGGGTGCGATTGCCGTGGGCGCGGATGCCGATATCGTCGTATTCGACCCGGCGGCCAGCAAGACCATCTCTGCATCGACCCAAAAATCTGTCATTGATTACAACGTGTTCGAAGGCTTCACCGTCACTGGCCTGCCTCGATACACGCTATCGCGCGGCACGGTGCTTTGGGGACCGAACGGTGGCCAGCCGCAACCCGGACATGGTCGGCATGTGATGCGCACGCCAAACCCGCCAGTTTCGCGAGCCTACTCACAATGGCGCGATCTTATCGCCCCACGTCCCGTCGTGCGTGACGAAAGCCTGATGCCCATCGGGGTCTAGATGTTTGATCCCACGGTTTGATGGAGTCATCCTTTCGCAGGAATGGAAGGAAGCACTGTGGGACAAGTTCGTCACGAGAGAGCCAGCGCGGCGCCGTCGGTTTGAGCCCGCTGGCGAGGGCACGCCGACAGAGCAGCACTACAGCGACAGCAAGCTTCGCTGGCGCAGGCAAGCCGGGAGCTTGGCATCAACCCCAAGACGGTAGCGAAGTGGCGCAAGCGGGCGACGGTCGAAGGTGCCTCGTCGATAGATGCAAGCGTCGCTTGGAGTTCATTGTAAACACGTTCGCTGCCTATTTTAGGTCGCACTGATGCATTCACCGGAACTGGAATATGCCGCAGCAGAGCAAAGGGTGCCGCTGTGACAAAGGGGCTGCGCTTGCGACAGCATCCATCTTGCCTTAGGCGATAGCCCACCGCTAGGCTGGGCGGGCAACCGACGGGAGTGCTGCCAAAATGACCGCCTATACAGTGACCATCCCGCGGCTTGAGACCGAACGGCTGATCATGCGCGAATACCGGCAAACAGACTTTGACGCCTTTGCCGAGTTCTATTCAACCGATCGGTCGCGTTTCATTGGCGGACCGATGCACCGCGAGTTGGCATGGCGCGGGCTAGCGACACATTTGGGCCATTGGGCCTTGCGTGGGTTTGGGTTCTGGGCGGTTGAAGAAAAGGCCACGGGTACCTTTTGCGGACATGTGGGCCTTTGGCATCCCGAAGGCTGGCCCGAGCCTGAGGTGGGCTGGGTGCTGATGGGCCCCGCCGAAGGGCGAGGGATTGCACTGGAGGCGGCCTTTGCCGCGCGCCGCTACGCTTACGACACGCTCAACTGGCCCACGGCGATCAGCTTGATTGATCCGGGCAACACACGGTCAATCCGGCTGGCTGAACGCATGGACTGCACCCACGAGGCGGATTTCACCCATGTTCGGTTGGGCCAGATGCAGGTCTGGCGCCACCCTGCCCCTGCGGACCTTGTCGGATAAGCTCTCAGAGCTTGCGGTTATAGCGGATGAAGGGTGTGACCTGCGCGATGCGGTCATAAAGCTGCCGGGCCTGCGTGTTGAAATCCTGCGTCAGCCAATAGACCGCAGGCGTGCCCGCGGCATCGGCTACAGCATAAACCGCCTCAATCAGCGCCCGTCCGGCCCCGGTGCCGCGCACCGCAGGATCAACATAAAGGTCCTGCAGGTAGATCACCTCTTCGATCTTCCACGCGTGACGATGTGACAGGTAATGCGTCAAGCCCACCATCTTGCCGTCCACCTCGGCGACAAGGCAGTTGAAATCGCGCGCATCATCGCCAAGCAGCCGGGCAAAGGTCGAGGCATAAACGGCCTCGGGCACCGAGGTTTTGTAGAACTCCAGATAGCCGGTCCACAAACGCCGCCAGTCGGCCTCGTCAGTTGCGCGCAGGGGACGGATGGTACAAGGCATGTGAGGTCCTTTCTTAAGAGGGCTTCAAGGCAGCCGGCAGGGGGCGGCCAAGGAAGTGATAGAGCGAGCGTGTCAGATCCCTTGGGTCATAACCCCGACCGATAAAGACAATCCGGTTATCCTGCCCCGGATCCGAGGTTTCCGGCAAGATCTCGGGCGATTGCACCACCTTACGCACGGTTTGCAATAAAAGCCGCCCCGCAGGCGTGCGAAGCACACCCTTGACCCGCACCAGATCATCGCCGCGCGCATGAAGAAGGGCGGACAGCCAAAGCGCGAAGGCTGACCAATCCAGACTGGGGTCCACCTCGATCTGGGTGGGCAGGATCGGGCCGCGCGCATCCTCTTCGGGCAAGGGCGGCAAGGCGGCAGCCATGGTGCCGGGGGGCACGGGCGGCAGGGCCACCGTTTCACCCAAGACAGCCGCCGAAATAGCAGCGCCTGGGTTCAAGACGGCCAAGGTCGCTTGCAAGGCGGCCAGATCACCCGGCGCGCAGGCGTCGGTCTTGGTCAGGATCAACTGGTCCGCCGCACCAACCTGCCGCCGGCCCAATGGCTCACTCGCCAGTTGTGCCAGCGCATGCAGGGCGTCGACGGCCACCAGCGTCTCACCGATCAGAATGTGGTTAACTAAGACAGGATCGGACTGAATCGCCGCGACTATCGCGGCCGGGTCAGCCAGACCGCTGGTTTCCAGCACGATCCGGTCAAACCGCGCGCCGCCCTCGCGGCTGCGATCATCGCACAAGCCACGCAAGGCCGTGATCAGCGCCGGACGGCCCACGCAGCAACAGCACCCGCCCGCCAAAAGCGTGACCTTGCCCAAAAGCGCATCATCCACAGGGGTTTCGGCCGCCTCGTTCACGATCACATGGACGTTCGGGCCAAAGGTCCCAGCGTGAAGCTGGTGGCGTAGCCAGGTGGTCTTGCCCGACCCAAGATAGCCGCCCAGAATCGTCAGCCTCAGGCGCCCTTCGGGCACATCACTCAGCATTAAGGTACCTTGGGTCCAAAGGATCAATCGGACGGCCAATCAGGCGTTCCGCCTCGGACCAAACTTCAGCCAGATTCTGCACGATCACACCCGCGCCCGACAGGGTCGAGAGCTGAATCCCCGGCACCACGCCGCCATCATGGGCGGTCAAGCCATAGGGCCGCAGAATGGCGTTCAGAACACCCACCCGATGAAACCGCGCGCGCAAACGGTCGCCGGGCGTGGCAGCCCCGGCGTCGGTCCAATGGCCCGGCACGGCGGGATTGCCGCAGGCGTTGCACATCGCTGGTCCTTTCAAGGATTGGCCGGAGCAGCCCGTGGCTGCCCCGGCCAAAAGATTAGATCACCTCAGGGCGGGCTTTGCCGCCGAAGGGGTAACGCTTGCGGAAATCATTGGCGATGTCCTCAAAGGTTGCCCATTCCACGCCCGAGTGCTTGGAGATGTATTCGATCAGGCGCTCCAGCATCAGCAGAACCTGCGGACGGCCCGCCACATCGGGGTGAATGGTGAAGGCGAAGACCGCGTAATCCATTTCGCGGTAGACCCAGTCGAACTGGTCACGCCACATTTCTTCAATGTCGCGCGGGTTGACGAAACCGTGGCTGTTCGGGGCCTTTTTCATGAACATCATCGGCGGCAGGTCATCGACATACCAGTTGGCGGCGATATCGACGAGGTCGATCTCTTTGCCGTGCTTCAAGGGATGCATCCATTCCTTGGCGGTCTTGGAATAGTCGATGGTGTTCCAGCTGTCGCCGACCTTGGCATAGAAGGGTTGGAAGTCGCGGTAGCCTTGGCTGTGGTCATAGGTGAAGCCGTGCTTGAGCAACAGCGCAGCCGTCGAATTCGACATTTCCCACCACGGAGCCACATAGCCGCGCGGCGCTTGGCCGGTCAGGCCCTTGATGAGTTCGATCGACTTGACCAGCACGTCCTCTTCCTGCGACGGGGTCATCGCGATGGGGTTTTCGTGCAGATAGCCGTGCGCGCCCACTTCGTGACCGTCCTTGACGATCATCTCCATTTCCTTGGGGAAGGTTTCAAGGCTGTGGCCCGGGATGAAGAAGCTGGTCTTGAGGTCATATTTCTTGAACAAGCGCAGCAGGCGCGGCACGCCCACTTCGGTTGCGAAGATGCCGCGCTGAATGTCGGACGGGCTGTCGCCACCGCCATAAGACCCGATCCAACCAGCAACCGAGTCAATATCGGTGCCGAAGGCGCACATTATTTTCTTAGCCATGGTCCTTATCCTCCTGTGAACATTGTCGTCATTTGGTGCGCTCAGCCGCGCACAAGGGGTTCGATGGTAAGCCCTGCCGCAAGAACGGCGCGGTCCTGCCCATGCGGGGCGCACATCATAAAGCCGGTCGGCATGCCGTCATTGTCCGTCCCATTGGGAATGGACATGCCGCACCAATCCAGAAAATTGCCGATGGCGGTGTTGCGAAGCGTGCGGAAGTTGTGGTGGAAAAACACCTCGACGTCCGCTTCAAGCGGCGCAATCGGCATGGCAACCGACGGGGTCGTCGGGGCGATCAGAATGGCATTGCCAAGGCGCGCATTCACACGGGCGATCCACGCGCGGCGCCCCTCGGTCAGACGGATGAGATCGACCGCTGACATCGCTTCGGCCATGCGGATGCGGCGCACGACGCGGGGGTCGATGCGGGCAGCCTCTGGCCCCGCAAGGCGTTCCTTGTGGACATCCATCGCCTCGGCCGAGGTGAGCGGGCCATAGCGGCCCATCAGCGCGGACACCTCATGCAGCTCGGGCAATGCAATGGCGCGCACCCGGGCCCCAGCCTTTGCAAGCCGGGCCACCGCAGCATCGAAATTCGCGGCCACCGCAGGCGCAAGATCATCGAACATAAAGCTGTCCGGGACGACGAAATCCAGCGCGTCGAGCGGCGCTGCGGCAACCGATGGCGCGGCCAAGCCCCGCAAGGCGGCGTCAGTCAGCACGCAATCGGCCACGCTTTGCGCCAAAGGCCCCAGCGTATCAAGTGTACGAGACAGCGGGAAAACACCCTGCATCGGGTAATGCCCGGTCGATGTCTTATAGCCGACAACCCCGTTAAAGGCCGCCGGAATTCGAATGGACCCGCCCGTGTCAGTGCCAATCGAAACCGGTACGATACCGGCTGCTACCACGGCACCAGAACCTGACGACGATCCGCCCGGAGAGCGCGGCACCTTGGGATCACAGGGATTGCGAGGGGTGCCGTAATGCGGGTTGAGACCGATGCCCGAGTAGGCAAACTCAGTCATGTTGACCGCGCCCACGCTGACCATGCCTGCGCGCATCGCTGCGTTGACAAGCGCCCCATCGGCGGCCGCAGGCGCCGCATCGCGCAGCACCGCCGACCCTGCGGTGGTCACCGAGCCTTTCAGATCAAACAGATCCTTCCACGCCAAAGGCACACCATCCACCAGACTGGCAGGATTGCCCGCGCGCAGCCGTTCGCGCGCGGCGCGGGCTTCAGCTTCGGCGCGGGGGCGCAGGGTGCGGATGAACAAGGCGGGATCATTGTGGCGGTCGATACGATCAAATACCTCAGCCACCAGATCAACCGGGTCGCGGCGCCCGTCGCGCAGCGCGCTTGCCAGATCCTGAACGGTGCCGATCGACATATCCGCCCCCTTATTCCACGATCAGCGTGGCATCTTGCGGTGCCCAAGCAACAAAGCCCGGCTGACCGGCCACCAAAAGGCCACGGTACTTGTCGGCATGGCCCTCAAGGCTCACCGCATCGCCATTGGGCAAGGTCAGCGCGATTTGCATGATATGGCCGACCAGCTGCAAGCGATTGATCTGGCAGGGAATAACGTTGTCGCCGTAGGTTGCGCGCACCTCGCTTACAGGCATGGTGCCCGGCAGGATTTGCATGGCCTCGGCGGGCAATACGATGGAGACCGAAGCACCCGACGCCACCGCAGGACCATGTTCCAGCGCAACAAGCGGGCCAAATGCGGAACTGACCTTCACTTTGCCACCCTCAGTCGCACCGGCTTTGCCAGAAATCAGGGTGTTTGCGCCGATGAAGCGGGCCACAAACAGGCTGGAGGGACGCGTATACAACTCGCGTGGCGGGCTGATCTGTTCCACTCGGCCTGAGTTCATCACCACGATGCGGTCAGACAGCGCCAAGGCCTCGGACTGGGCATGGGTCACAAACACAAAGGTGATGCCCAGATCGCGCTGCAAGAGCTTCAACTCGTTCTGGATGCTTTTGCGAAGGTTGGCGTCTAGTGCGCCAAGGGGTTCATCCAGCAAAAGAATATCAGGCTCGACCACCAAGGATCTCGCAAGGGCGATGCGCTGGCGCTGACCACCCGACAGGCGCGTCGGGCGCACATCGGCCACTTCGGTCAGGCCCAGTTTGTCGAGAATACGGTCGACCTTGCGGTTGGCTTCGGCCTGCGGGGTCTTTTTCACCTCAAGCCCGAAATGCACGTTCTGCCGCACAGTCATGTGCGGGAACAGCGCATAATTCTGGAAGATCATCGAGGTCGGGCGCTGTTCGGGGTTAAGGTCGTTGACCCGCTTGCCCCGGATCATCAGATCCCCGGAAGTAATGGTTTCAAACCCCGCGATCATGCGCAAGGTGGTGGTTTTTCCGCAGCCCGACGGGCCAAGAAACGCAATGAATTCGCCCTTTTCAACGTCAAGGTTGAAATCGATCACGGCCGGCGTGCCGTTGTCGTAAACCTTGCCGATGTGCGAAAGTTGCAGGTCGTAGGCCAAGTTGTGCGTCCTTGCTTTCGGGGCGTTTTTTATTGGGGGTGGGCCGGTGCAAAAGCCCCGACCCTGTTTTCAAAGATCAAGCAGACAGGAATTCGTCCCACTTCTGGAT
>Ga0255103_1000680_pt1 | contig 9616 bp, 7 predicted proteins | sample Law_Cont_RepB_0h_FD_188450 | JGI IMG/M metagenome (GOLD analysis project Ga0255103, IMG submission 188450) | Freshwater microbial communities from St. Lawrence River, New York, United States - Law_Cont_RepB_0h | ecosystem: Environmental > Aquatic > Freshwater > River | place: USA: New York...
TCAACCCCAAGGCACCCGTGCCTGAGCGCGCCCGCGTCCTCGCCAACCTGGCCCAGATCCGCGACCTGGAATCACTTCCCGGAATCCTCGAACTCGCCAAGGCCGGCGCTTTGCGCGGACCAGCGATCGTCGCCCTCGCTCAGTTCAACGACGCCCGGATCGCGCCGCTCATGATTGAGCTGATCCTCGACCAAGACAAAGGCGTCCGCCCGCTCGCCCTCAACAACCTCGCCGGTCGCGCCGAAAGCGCCCGCGCCTTGCTCGCCGCCATCGATGCCGGTAAATTCAGCAAGGCCGTCCTGAGCGCCCCGCTCGCCAGCAAGATCCGCGGCTTCAACGACGCGAAGATGAACGCCTGGCTCGAAAAGAACTGGGGCACGGTCAATGCCAGCTCCGAAGCCAAGGCCAAGGCCATCGCGAACTATAAGAAGTTCCTCGGCACGGACGCCGTCCTCCGCGCCGACGTCAAACGCGGCCGCGAACTCTTCCGCGGCTCGTGCGGAGCCTGCCACCAGCTCTTCGGCACCGGCGGCGAGATCGGACCGCATCTGACCGGCGGCTATACCGACCTCGAATACCTCCTGCAGAACATCATCGATCCCAACGCGGTCATCGGGTTGGACTACCAACTCGTCTACATCACGCTCAAGGACGGCTCCCTCCAGGCCGGCATCATCGGCGCCGAAAGCGAGTCCACCCTGACCCTCAAGGCTCCTGGTGCTCCCGCGCCCGTGGTCATCGCCAAGGATCAAATCAAGACCCGCGTCGTCAGCCCGAACTCGCTCATGCCCGAGGGCCTGCTCAACGGCATGGAGGAACCCGATGTCCGCAGCCTCTTCCTCTACCTCCGCCAGACCGGCGAGCCTAAGTAAACGCACCCGATGAAAAACATCGCCCTCCTCCTCGGCCTGCTGGCCCTGCAGCTTCCGCTGCCGGCCGCCGACAAGAAGTTTGTCGTCATGATCGCCGGTAAACCGAGCCACGGTCCTGGCGCGCATGAGCATAACGCCGGCGTCCTCCTCCTGTCGAAATGCTTACGCGAAGGCGCCAGCGATCTGGTCGAGGTGAAGACGCACCTTAATGGTGAATGGCCCGAGGCGGACGTGCTTGCCCGCGCCGACACCATCTTGATCTACGCCGACGGCGCCACGTTCCACCCTGCCGTCCAGAAAGACCGCCTCTCCCAGCTTGCCAAAGAGATGAAGCGCGGCTGCGGCTTCGTCACCCTCCACTGGGCGACCGAAGTCCTGAAGGACAAAGGTGGCGCAGAATTCCTCGAGTGGATGGGCGGCTACTGCGAACCGTTCTGGTCCGTCAACCCGCACTGGCAGGCCGACTTCACCAAACTCCCCGTCCATCCCATTGCCAACGGCGTCAGCCCTTTCACCACGCACGACGAATGGTATTTCCACATGCGCTTCAAGGACGGCATGAAATCCGTCGCCCCGATCCTGAGCGCGGTTCCGCCGGCCGGCCTGAAACTTCCTGACGGCATGCGCTCCGGCAATGCCCACGTCCGCCAAGAAGTGGCGGATCGCCTCCCCCAGCACGTTTCCTGGGCGACCGAACGGGCCGACGGTGGCCGCGGCTTCGGCTTCACCGGCGGACACGACCACAAGAACTGGGGTAATGACGATCAACGCAAAGTGGTCTTAAACGCCATACTCTGGACCGCCAAGGCCGCCGTCCCCGCCACCGGCGTCCAATCCAAAGTCACCCCCGTAGAACTGCTCGCTAACTTGGACCCCAAGGGCAAGAAATGAACGTGGGGTAGTCACGGTTTGTTGGTCCAGCAGAGTGTAACTTTCGGGGGGTGGTGCAACAACACTGGTGTTGGAGCATGGGCGGTCACGCCATGCCCCTCCAAGGGGCGCCCTGCATTTAGGGCCTCAGCGTGCCCCGCAGGTCGTCGGCCCGGTTACGGGAGCTGGTAGCCGGCGCTTCGGCCTTTCTTGCCGTTGGCTTTGAGCAGCCCGAGCTTGGCCAGGGCTTCGAGGTCGCGGCCGGCGGTGTCGTGGGAGCACCTGGTGAGGTTGGCGTATTTGCCGGAAGTCATGTCGCCCACGAAACCCTCCAGGAGGCGGGTGAGCACCTTGCGCTGGCGAGGGTTGACCTGCGCGGCGGCCGCCTGGCTCCAGAACCTGGCCCGCCTGAGGACGCGTTCCACCACGAGGTTCGAGGCGTCGGCGGCGCGCCCCAGGCACCCCAGGAACCAGACGCACCAACGGGTGGCGTCGAGGGAGCCCGCCTGGGCCGCCTCGAGTTCCTTGTAGTACTGGGCGCGTTCCTTGCGGATCTGGGCGGAGAGGCTGAAGTAACGGCCCGCCCCCTGCTCGACGCGCGCGAGCAGCAGGTCGGTGGCGGCGCGGGCGACGCGGCCGTTGCCGTCCTCGAACGGGTGGACGGTCAGGAACCAAAGGTGCGCCAGGGCGGCATGGACCAGCGGGTCCTGGCTGGGCGTGCCCGCGCAATAGGCCACCCATTCCTTCATCATGGCCGGGACCTGCGTCGCCGGCGGGGCCACGAAGTGCACCTTGGGGTCGGTCAGGTTGCCGGAGACCACGCGCATGGGGTCGCCGGAGGAGGGGCGCCAGGCCCCGACCTTGATCTGCTTGCCGTCGCTGTAGCCGGTGGGGAAGAGGCAGGCCTGCCAGGCGCAGAGCCGTTTGGCGGAAAGGGGCTTCCGGGCGTTGCGGGTGGCGTCCAGGGTCATCTGCACCACGCCTTCCTCCTTCTGGTTGGCGAGCACCTTGAGGCCGGTTTCGATGCCCAGGCGGTTGGCTAAGGAGGAGCGGACGCTGTCGGCCCGGAGGACTTCGCCCTCGATCGCGCTGCTCAGGACGGCGTTGTCGGTCAGGGTGATGAGCAGGGCTTCGTCCCGGGCCGAGCCGTCGAGCAGCTCCATGCGGCCGTGCAGGCGGGAGACCGCCCGGGTGGCTTCGAGCAGGGCAGGGGCGACGGCGGCCGCGTCCACGGTCAGGGCAGGCCAGCTGGCGAGCTGCCAGATCTGTCCGCGGGGAGCTTGGGCGCGGTCTGCCTTCATCCCCCGAGGGTCGGCCTCGTGCGTAGATTAGACAATCCTAATCTACGCAAATTTGCGTAGATTAGGGGCGGCCAATCCCCGCACGGACGGACCCTGGCGCGCCTCCGGCCGCCCCGTCCGGCTGCTGGTTGACTCTAGAGGCAGGTTAACCATGAAAGTTGGCTACCCCAAAGATGCGCACTGCTGGACCAAAACGGAATTATCCCACTTTCAAACTTCCAGGCGTAACAATCAATGTGGGGAGGATCCATGGTGCTTCGTAATCCATCTCCAAAAGAGTTCATGCTTCTGGAGTTTCTCGTTGGTGAAGCCGACCTTTCTGAAGCCTCTGAGGCAATCCTCGAAAGCCTGAAGGTTGCCGACATAGACGATGGCGGGATGGGAAGTTTGAGGTTGTTTCCCAAGGGGTCTGATGACCGTACTGAAAGAATCGGGAAACGTGCCAGTACCTGTCAATTTACAGATGAGGATGGAGTCGAGGTTGTGGCTTCACTGAATCTGGATAAGCATGGAAACCTCTACGAACTGGACATGTGGAAGGCCGATTTTGGGAAACTGATTCGGATTCCAGACGACAGAAACCTACTACGACGGGAGGAGAAATAACCTAGCCGTATTGCGGTGGCCACGGTTTGTCTGTTTAGCCGTCGCCCGGCGTTCAGCGGCTCAACCAAAAGCAGTAGGTTGGATGCCATTACAGCATTTGCTCCGAACCGATCTGCGCGAAACTCACTTGCCTTTGCACGTTCTGCAGGATTAGTCTGCTTTGGTCGTTAAGTTGTCCAATGACTTGTCCAACGAAACGCCAAACATCAATAAACATTAAGGTTTCTGCTATGAGGAACGGCCTTCGAATCCCATCCTCTCCGCCATTTTGCGTGACCAAAAAGGCTGCCGGATGGGATGAGAACCCGTTCGGTGAGCCTTTAGGCGAACAGGCGATGCCAGAGGCATCGGGCGAAGCCCGGAGCGAAGCGGAGCCAATCCCATCCTCTCCGCCACTTTTTTATCCAGCTGGCCTGCTGGCATGTGGGCAAGTGGGCAAGAAGGAGATGCGCTCGCCTGATGGGGTGAGAACCCGTTCGGTGAGCCGTTAGGCGAACAGGCGATGCCCCCGGCATCGGGCGTAGCCCGGAGCGTAGCGGAGCCAATCCCGTCCTCTTCTATTCGCCCCGCGGCTCGCGACGAAGGGTTGGTTTCTAGGGTTAATCCACCGGTCCGCTTGCCCGGAGCCCGAGGATCACCTCCGCTCGCTGGCTATACTCGCGGAACTGCGCGGCGTTCTCAGGTAGCTTAATATCCAGGTCGAAGGTCGGGATCATCGCCTTCATCCGCGCATGCCCCTCTGGGCTGGCAAGCAAGGCGGGGAAGCATTTCCTGATGACCTCGAGCACAATGTTTACCGAGACCGAGGCGCCAGGCGAGGCTCCGAGCAGCGCGGAGATGCTGCAAGCGGCATCGGTGATGACCTCGGTGCCGTAGTGGACGATGCCGGCCTGACCATCCGTCTTCTTGATGGCCTGCACCCGAATGCCTGCGTCGATCAACTTCCAATCCGCAGCCTGGGCGGCTGGATAGAAAATTTTTAGCACCTCGATGCGGTTCCGCATGCTCTGCGTGCCCTGCTGGATGAGGTAGCGGACAAGGTCGAGGTTATGTATGCCAATATTGACGAGGGTCGAGAGGTTGTCCGGACGAATGGAGAAGGGCAGGTCGGTGTAGCGGCCCTGCTGGTGCAGGAACTTCGTCGTCCAGGCGGCGAAGGGACCGAAAAGTAGCGTTTTCCTGCCATCCAAGATGCGGGTGTCGAGGTGCGGCACGGCCATCGTCGGGGCCGCGGCGAGCGCTTGACCATAGACCTTTGCCTGGTGCTTATCGACGATTTCCGGATTGTCGCAAACGAGCCACTGGCCGCCGATCGGGAAACCGCCTAGGCCCTTTGCCTCCGGAATGCCGGACATCTGTAGCAGCGGAAGCGTGCCGCCGCCCGCGCCAACAAAGACGAACTTGGCGCGGTTTGTCCGAACAAGCCCCGTCGCTGACTCCTTCACGCGGACTTCCCAGCCCGTGCTGATTCTACGCAGGCCGATCACACGATGGCCGGAGGCGATGCCGCATCCCTCCTGCCGTCCTAGCCAGCTTAGCAGTTTGCGAGAGATTGCGCCAAAGTTCACATCTGTGCCCCCGTCCATCTTTGTGGCGGCAATGGGTCCGTCGCCCCGACCTTCGACCAAGAGCGGTGCCCAACTCGCAAGGGTGGTGCGGTCAGTAGTGAAGACCATCTCCCGGAAGAAATGGTGGGCCGACATTCCGGCGTGGCGGGCCTTGAGGAATTCCACCTGGTCAGCTCCATGCACGAAGCTGATGTGGGGGACGGGATTGATGAATTCCCTCGGGTGACTGGCCATATCGTTGGCCACCGCGTAGCTCCAGAACTGTTTCGATTGCTCGAACTGCTCGAAGATCTCGATGACCTTAGCCACCTTCACCGAGCCATCCGCCTCGCGCTTGGGCGTGTAACTCAGCTCGCAGATCCCCGCGTGCCCGGTGCCGGCGTTATTCCAGCCATCCGAACTCTCCTGTGCCAAGCCATCGCTGGCCTCATAGAGCTGGATGGAAAGTCGCGGATCGAGCCGCTTCAGCATCGCTCCGAGATTGGCCGACATCACCCCGCTGCCAATCAGGATGACATCGGGGTTTTCAACGTGGGTGGCGTTGGGCATTCGTTTGGGTGAGCGTTGGTTAATGGACGTTGGGAGATGGTCAGGTCGGGATGCTAGCGGAATCACTGGGCTGCTTTTGCAATCGATAGCCCTTACTCCCCGCATGGCAAGTCCCTTGGTCGGTCCCTCGTGATGAAGGCTTGGAGCTTGGCGGCCAGGTCGGCGTCGGAGGTGTAGCTGACGGCCCCCGCCGCCAAGGGGATGAGCGTCAGCGCCAGCGTCGCCCTCCGCAACCAACCGGAAAAACGAGTACGCAAGGCGGCAAGGCCGCGGGGGCGAGCGGGACGCATCACCGGAGACAAACCGATGGGGGAGTTACGCCTTTTTGGTCCAGGCGTAGCCCGGCATTTAGCGGCTCAAGCATCCCCTTGCCGTAATCATGGTTCGGGCCCATGTCCGCCGGCCGCTGGTAGGTCCTCGCTGCCGTGCACCTGGGACTCCATCGACGCCGGATCGAAGCAATCCTACCCGGGCTTGCTTACGGCTGCCTTCTGCGAAGACTCTGAGCCATATCACGATGAAACAGAAATTACTCTTCTTCCTCCTAGGTCTTGCCACTTGTGCTCAGGCGTCCGAATACGCCGGCCGTCTGGAGGTGGAGGCCGGTCTTATTTCTACCCGCGGGATGAAGATAAGCGGCTATGAGCAAGGTGACGCCACCCGCGGGTGGGGGCAGACCGCCGCGACGTTGAGGCTGGAATACTGGCTCGTGAAGGAAGGCGACTGGAACTACGGCGTCGTGCTCCAGCCGCTCTCAGTGAGCTATGCGGACACGCTCAAGGCGGACTTCTCCGCCAAGGGGCAGACGTTTAACGCCGGAGACGCCGCCACGATGGATTACCAGTTCCACACGATCCGTTTCAGCGCGAACAAGCCTTTTTTCGGTGAAAGCAAGGACGGCTCCCTCCGGTTGGGTGGTTCGCTGTTGGCGCGGTATGCCGAAGTGACTTTCAGCGGTAGCGGACAGGGTTTCACGTCAAACGATTTCATGGTCATCCCGGTGTTCAATGTCGAGGCAACCCGGAGGCTGGGAGAGAATCTCGAATTCGTGACCCGCTCGGATTTCTTGCCTGGCTACCGTGGCAACGTCTTGTTGGACGGGTTGTTCGATGTCTACTTCGGCCTGCGTCGGAAGGCCGGCGCGACCTCGCAGGTCGACGCCGGGATCAGGTTGTTCTTCGGCGGATACGATCCGCGCAAGCCCGGGGACTTCGCCAACAGGATTTTCTTCAATTCTCTCGTGCTGAGGTATGTCTACTGAGCGGGCTGTCGGATACTTCCCGGGCGGCCCATCCTGTGCTTGCCTTGGCGGGATCGGGCCGCCCCCTAGGTTGACTATATCTCCCGTCAGTGCGCGCCGGCGCAGGTCGATGGCCTTCATCCTCGAGACCGCCCTGTTGCTGTTGGCTTGCTTCCTCCCGCTGTCGGCGGCCGAGAAGACGCCGATCAGCGTCAGGGATTTTGGCGCCAAGGGCGACGGCGTGACCGACGACACGTCGGCGATCAACGCCGCGATCCAGGCCGCGAAGAAGCAAGGCCCGGACGCGGTCGTCGTACTGCCCTCAGGCCGATATAAGACCGCGCTGGGCAAGGAGAAGTCCATCCTGATCAACGGCGCCGATGGGCTGACGTTCCAAGGCGAAGGGGAGACCACCCTCGTGTCGGGCGACCTGGATGCTCCGGTTTTCCGGATCGCCGACAGCCAACGCGTCACGGTGCGCAACATCGCCATCGACCATGATCCGCTCGGTTACACGCAGGGGACGATCGTGAGCGTGGACCTGCCCGGCATGACTTGCGAGGTCGCGATCGACCCCGGGTATCCCGCGCCGGATGGACCGTCGTTCGCGGGCGCGCAACTCCACCCTTTCGTCCATCCGGAGAAGAACTATTACCAGCTCGATCGCCACTGGCCCAATCCGACCAAGATGGTGAAGACTGGCGAGCGTACCTGGAGCTGGCAGCTGGAGGGTAGGCCGACCATCGAAAATTGGCCTGGCAAGCGGTTCTTCCTCTACGGGAGTTCGCGCAGCCACGCCTTCGTGCTCACCAACCTGCGCGACACCACCTTGGAGGATGTCCGCTACTGGGGTGGCGGCGCCCAGGCGGGGTTCTATGTCCGCGGCTTGGAAGGCGCCACCACGTTCCGTCGTCTCGTGATCGGCGTTCCGCCGGGCTCAAACCGACTTTATTCCTGCGCGGGCGGCGGCCAGGTCTCTGGTCTGCGCGGCACGCTCCTGCTGGAGCAGTGCGATTTCTCCAAGATCGACGACGATGGGATCGACATCCTGGCCAATTACACCCGGGTCACCGCGCAGAAAGACCCGCGCACCTTGGTCGTCAAGGCTACCAACAGCGACCACCGTCCGGGCGATCGGGTGGAGCTCTGGGATTGGCGGCATAAGAAAAAACGCTCCGAAGCCCTGGTCGTCGGCGCCCACGGCGCCCCGGGCGGCCTAGTCGAGCTGACGCTGGACCGGGACGTCGTGACGGAGCGCGTGGGGGCCGGCGAAGGCAACGGCGACTTCAGCCGCGCGGCCATCGTCGACGGCATCGACCGGCTCATCAACGTGGCGACGGTGGGGCAGCGGACCATCATCCGCGACAGCAAGTTCCAGGTCTTCCGCGCGAAGTGCCTCAACCTCAAGGCCGCCCATTGCACGGTCGAACGCTGCACGTTCACCGGCAGCTTCCAGCCCGCGGTCTTCGCCTCGCCCGAATGGTATTTCGAGGAAGGGTCCGCCATCCGTAACTTCACGGTGCGCGACTGCGTTTTCACCGACAACAATCATCCCAACATCGTTATCGGGGCCTCGCCGATCGCGGGTCTCAGCGGCGCCAAGCCCGTTGTCAGCGAGGCCCCGGAGCACACTTCGCATGACAGCGTCAACATCGTGATCGAAGGTAACACCTTTACTGGCTATGGCACCACCCCGAGCGTCTTCGACTGGATCTGGCCCGTCGGGCCGGCGATCACCATCACCAACGCCTCGCAGGTGATGATCCGTGGCAACACCTTCGGCCCGCTGGCGAAGGGAGTGCCCCCGGGGACGCCCAAGATCCAGGTCATGCAATCCAAGGAGACGACGATCACGGACAACCGCGACGTCGCGCGCTAGTCCCGCATCGGGGCTAGGCACGGCTTAGGGGCCCGGTATTTTCGGGGCACGGCGGTCAAGTGCCGCGAGTCGGAGCGACTGCTCGGGTTCCGCACCGGGCCGAGATGACGAAGATCGATCCCCACGTCGACGGCTGCCCGTCGGAGGTCCTCGCCCGCCGTAATGTCGAGCTGGCCGATGTCCTGGTCGCGGCCGAGCAGACGCGTTTCCGGCAGGGTGCGGGCGACCTGCTGGCGCTGCAGCTCCGCGAGCAGGCGGCGCTCGAGGCGCGCTTCGCCGAACTATCGAGCGTATCCGACTTCTTCCTCGCGCTCGCCGATTACCGCGCTGCGACGGCGGAGGAGCTGCGCTGAGCGTCGAAGCCGGCCCGCGTTCTTTCAGCGCGGAGCCAGCACGCCGATTCGGCGGAGCCAGGCTTCGGCCCGCTCCGGCCAGGCCTTGATCTCTTTGGCGGAGCGTAGGCCATGACCGTGCCCACCCGAGGCGACCCGGAAGAAGTCGTTCGGCACCTTGGCGGTCACCAGGGTCTCGTTGTATAGCTTGCTGCCCTTGATGAAGCCCTTGTCGTCCTCGGCGTGCGCGATGAACGTCGGCGAAGTCCGGGCATCGACGAACTTCGCGACGCCTTGGTCGAGGTAGGCCGGGTAGACGAGCAGCGCGAAATCCGGCCGCAACGGTTGGTCGTCGGCCTCGTCGATCCGCGGGTAGGTGGCGGGTCCGCCGAGCGTGCT
>Ga0255103_1000701_pt1 | contig 9402 bp, 7 predicted proteins | sample Law_Cont_RepB_0h_FD_188450 | JGI IMG/M metagenome (GOLD analysis project Ga0255103, IMG submission 188450) | Freshwater microbial communities from St. Lawrence River, New York, United States - Law_Cont_RepB_0h | ecosystem: Environmental > Aquatic > Freshwater > River | place: USA: New York...
CGTCCACACGCACACCATCTGGTGGAGGAGCTCGGACATCTGGCGGGAGCTTTGGTTCGTCATCGTCCACACGCACGCCATTTGGTGGCGGAAGCGCACGTACATCCGGTGGAAGCTTTGGCTCGTCATCGTCCACGCGCGCACCATTTGGTGGTGGCGCTGCTGGCGCGACAACAGGCAGTGGGTTTGGCGCATCCAGAACAGGCCGCACAGGTTCGTTTGGATCGAGTGCACCATCCAGTGGCTTTGGCTCAACACGAGCACCCTTTGGCGGAGGCGCATCGAGTTCCGGAAGCACACGCCCAAGTGGCGGTGGTTTCTTCGGTGGGGGAAGCAGCAGCACACGTTCGAGTGGTGGCTTCTTTGGAAGTAGTACGCGCTCCAGCGGAGGCGGCTTCTTCGGTGGTGGTAGCAGCGGACGCCGCTCTGGTGGATTTGGAGGCCGCAGACGATGACAGATTTAGTCTTTGTAACCGGTGGCGACTGGGATTCCACCACGCTGCATAACAATGGTTTTGAGCTTGCTGCGCAGCAGCTTCTGCTAGAGATCCGTGCTGGCCGTGATGAATTCGATGAACCCATGGATGGCGGAATTTGGGAAGGCTGTGAAATGACGGCATTTGTGCGTCCGATGGACAACCCGGATGTGCCATTCGATGCTCTTCCAGGCCGTGTTACCTTACGGTTTCCATTTCATGAGGTGATTGTTGAAAACATCACGCCATTTGTGGATGCCCGTGGGACCCGTGTCTTTTTGGATGGCCGGGATGTCAGCGACCAGCTGGTTGACTTGGTGGTGAACATCGATGCTGGTAACGACATGGTCGAGGCAGTGATTTCGGTTTACCGGAACCGCTTTTTGTTCAGTGATGAGGTGATTATCACTGATTTGCTGGGAGCCTAGTTGATGAATCGACCAACAGCTGGGAGTGTCGCCGCCGCAGAGCTGACGACAACGTATGTGTTCTTCAGTGGTCCTCAGTCAGATGGCCTAACGGTGATTCGTGATGGCGAGCTATTACTGCCGGGTACGGTGGACTCTGTTTCGATCGAGGTGGATGCATCCGATGAGGGTAATCCAGTCCTGACGGGTCTGATAAGTTTGGTGCCTGGGAGTGGTGTGGCATCTCGTTTTGGTAACAGTATCCCGCTGTTTCCGGGATTTGTAGAGGTCTTGGTTGGTGGTAAGCGCTTGCAGCTGGTCTGCCCAAACACGGGAGATCTGTCTACGCTATGGTTTGGTGTCGGGATGCGAACAAGTGGCGAGGCTACTCCAGTTCAAGGGGTTACATCGCTTAAGGTGTTGCTTGCCGCGGGGCTTGGGGCAACGGCAGACCTTGTTTGGGCAGACAATGGTTTACAGGAATCGATTCTAGCGTAACGCGTGGAATGGGCGATGTCAGCTTTTGAATTGCATCGACCACGTCTCAATACTCACTGCGCTATCTGCTGGCAGCTCTGCGCTACGTGCCGCATCGATTTGACTGCGTGTTGCACCGAGTGTGACCAGCGTCATTTTGGGTGAGCCTGACACAAGATTGACGACAGCTTCTGCTGCATCGGGTTCTGCTACGAACGCATTATCAAGCCACTGCAGTGCGAGGCGTCGGAGTTGGATGCGTTGTTCCTGCACTCCGAGTTTTGGGATGTCTGTTGTGACATCGAATGTCAGCCGCTTCCGTGCGGGATCCCAGGTTAGGTTTTGCGTGCCCGGGAGGTCTATGGGGTCATCATCAGGGAGTCCTGCTCCGGATATCTCAGCGGATGCTCCGAGAATGGGCGGCTTCGCGCCTTCGGCAAGTGTCGATTGGGATTGCTGTCCATCCTCGCCACTACTGGATGACTGCCTTGGCTGATCGAATTTTGGGTAGGTTGGTTGTTGCTTTGCACGCGCGGGATCTGGTCCGCGGTTGATGAGGGACGTTCCGACGGCGATGCCGCCAAGTGTAAATGCGACCGCTCCTGCTACCAAAAGACCAAGTTTTACAGTCTGAGGCAACGCTGCGTACCAAGTCTGCAATGCTGGTAATGGGTTCGCTTTTCCTGGCTTTCGAGTTCTTGTGCCAGATGCGGGTTTGCGCTTCGGTTTTGATGCGTGGGAAGCCGTGTCCGCACGCATCCCCATTACACGGCGAAGCCTGTCGGCGTGGTCCTGATTACCAGGTGCGCAATCAACAGCGAGCGCATAGTGTTGACGGGCATCGGTGATGTGCCCTGCATTTTCGTAGAGCTCACCGAGCAGTGCATGGGTGGTGGCACAATCCGGGACTGACTCCAGACGTTGTTGTGCAAGAGCTATCGCAACCGATGACTGTCCCCGGAGCTTACAAAGATTGATTTCGGCAAGCGTTGGCGCTTCGGATTCAGGACTTTCCAGTGTGCCCAAAGCCCCCGGTACCCCGCTCTGTTTCATCCAGTGAGTCTTGCTTCACCCAAGTAACCCGCGTGTAGCTCGCGATCACCAGCTGGGCGATGCGATCTCCACGGGAAATCACAAAGTCATGTTGTCCGAGATTGACTAGGAGAACGCCGACTTCACCGCGGTAATCCGAATCGATGGTCCCTGGGGCATTTACCATCCCGATACCGTGCTTTAGGGCAAGCCCTGACCGGGGACGGACCTGTGCTTCGTATCCTGTAGGAAGCGCAATCGCGATACCTGTCGGGATTAGCCGTCGCTCTCCGGGAGTAAGAGTGATGGCTTCCGTGATCGCCGCGCGCAGGTCCATTCCCGCAGAGTGTGCAGTTGCGTACTCTGGCATTGGGATGTCCGCTGCGTGCGGGAGCATGACGATGTCAACATTCACGGAAGCCATAATCTTGGTTAGCCAGCCACGCGGCTGGAGAGGTTGGCCGCGAAGTCGCCTGTCTGCTTTACAGGCATCGTAAAGGTAATCGTCGTACCCTTGCCAATACCTTCAGAGTCTGGCCACATCGTTCCGCCATGCCCCTCGACAAAGTTGCGAACCAGGAAGACACCGATACCTGTTCCATTGATGGAGCGTGTGTCACGGTTATCTGCACGGGCAAACTTCTCGCCGAACTTCTTTAGGAACTCGGGACTCATTCCAAGGCCCTGATCTGAAATGGCAAACTGTACAAATTCATTGCCAGGAACCATCGATGCCTTGACCTTAACAGCCCCACCATCTGGAGAATACTTCAGCGCATTTCCAATGAGGTTGTGGAGGATCTGCTCGAACTTGTCAGGGTCTGCATCGATGATCTGAGGAACATCCGGTTCCGCTTCGAACGAAATCGTATGGGTTTCCCGCTTGTACGTGGATCCATTTTCGATGGTGATGGTCTTCTTGAGCACTTCAGGGATGTCGACTGTATCGAACACCAGCTGCATGCTTGCGCCAGCTTCAATACGTGACACATTGAGGAGGTCATCGATGAGGCGGCGGAGACGGTCGCATTCTTTGTCGATGATTCCGTAAAACTCGATGCGATCCGTGTGGTCAAACATCGTCCCGTCTTCATCCATCAGCAGCGTGCTGACAAATCCCTTGATCGATGTCATTGGGGTACGAAGCTCATGCGAGACGGTTGAAACGAAGGCGGTCTTCATTTTGTCGACATTTTTGATTGCGGTGATGTCGTTGAAGATTGCGACTGTACCAAGTCGCTCGCCGGATTCATTGTTGACCGCAGCGGACTGCACTTGGAATGTGTGCATGTTTTCAGGAGCACCTGGCTCAGAAATCGAGATCTCGTCTGTTATTTCAATGTCTGAAGTGGTTGCAGTTCGCAGGAGCTTTACGACATCCTCGTTCGTAACCACGGTGTCCATTGGGCGGTTGTGGAGGCTCTCATCGAGTGCGATGCCCAGAATCTGCCGGGCCGATGCGTTCATTTGCGAGACGCGCTCGTTCTTGCCAATCATCACCAATCCAATGGAAAGGGCGTTGATCTGCTCTTCGAGTTCGCGCTTTTCTTCGACAACACGGCGGAATTTCGTTGCTGTGTTAATGACGGCTGCGGCATTACGGCTCATCCGCTCGAGAAGGGCTACATCTTCATCCGTGAAGACGCCACCAAAGCGCTGGTTGAAGACGTGGAGGACACCGATTGTCTTACGGTCGACAACCTTGTTCGTCTCTTCATCGCGCTTTTCTACAATAAGGGGTACGCAGACGCCGTTTCGGACGCCAATCTGACTGAAGATTTCCTTCGAGCCAAACTCATCCGTGACGGCATCGTACATGATTGCCGGGGCACCGGATGTAAAGACGTGACCCGAGAGGCCATCTGTCGTTGCAATGCGAAGTCCATCCAGATTCGACTCATCCAAGCCAAGGGCTGGGCGCTCAGCGATGAGGTCATTTGTCTCAGGATCATGGACCATGAGAAGACACTTTGTGCCCTGAACAATCATCCCGATTCGGGTCATCAGCCGTCGCAACGTCTCTTCAATCTCGTTGATCTCAGGGGTCGGCTGCGATGAATCATTGGATTCCTGTACGCGACGGTTAAGATCTTGGATGACTTTGTTTCGTTGACTGAGCTCAATTTCCAGATGCGCAATACGCGCTTTCAACTCGTCAAGTGTGCCGTCGAGTGCCATACAGGGTGCGTCCTTACTGTGAAAAATCTGGTTTTCCACATCGTTTGGAAACCGACAATGAACTCTACGTGCTGTCGGAAATCCGGTCTCTGCGGGATTAATACCGCTGTCGAGTATATCCCAGCGGAGTTGTTGGGTTCAATGTGAATGCGTGTTGGAGGCCGGTTATCAGGGTTCGAATAAACCACAAGGTATGGAGCCATGTTGAAAAATAGGCACCATGGCACAAAGGACAACATCCTGGGGGATGAATGGCAAGACCATGACTGGGATGGCTTCAAGAAGGGATGTCCTGTACTGCGATGAAAAGGCTCCGGCGATTTTATATCTGAGTGCTGCATCCCTTGATGGTCTGTGCTAGGACAACCTGTTACGCATAGATGTGACAGTCACAATGCTTTGTTAGGTGCCGATGTGATGTTGCTGTCTGAGGTGTCTTGAGTGTTGGCAACATCAGGCCGGCATCGATTTTGCGCACCCGGCGTCTGTCCCGCTGAACCCACGGTGTTGTAGTGGAGCGGTGCTGTTTTTAGGCCGCATTGGATAGTTGAATTGGATGTGTATTTAGGTAGCGGTGAATTGAATCTCGGTCGATGGCATGCTCCAGTGCATCTGACCCGCTTATAAATCCCTGCTTGACCAAATCGGCAAGAACGCGGTCCATACTGGTCGTCCCGGCATCGCCGCCAGTTTCAATTGCGTTTACGAGTTGATGCGTCTTCCCTTCACGAATCAGGCATCTAACCGCAGGTGTTGCCGTCAGGATCTCGATTGCGGCGATGCGCCCTCCATTCACCTTCCGGATGAGCTGTTGTGAGATGATGGCTTGCAGAGACGCCGCGAGCTGGGTGCACATTTGAGGCTGTTGTTCTGTTGGAAATGCATCGATAAAGCGGTCAACCGTACTCAGTGCGCTCTTGGTGTGCAGCGTTCCGAACACAAGGTGCCCAGTCTCCGCTAGCGTCAGAGCGGTCTTCATTGTTTCGATGTCGCGCAGCTCACCGACAACGATGACATCCAGATCCCCCCGCAGCGCGCTTTGCATGGCACTCTGAATGTCGGTTACATCAGTCCCAATCTCGCGCTGATTGACCATCGCCCGTCGATTTTGAAACACGTACTCAATAGGGTCTTCAACTGTCAAGATATTGACTGCACGCTCCCGGTTGATGTGATCGACCATCGCTGCGATGGTGGTGGACTTTCCGGATCCTGTCGAACCAGTGACAAGAATGAGCCCGGTTTGGCACCTGGTGAGATCGCTTAGGATTGGGGGTAGGCGGAGACTTTCGATACTGGGGATGTGTGTTGGAATAGGACGGATTGCTGCAGCCAGCATCCCGCGCTGTTGATAGGCATGAACCCGGAAGCGGCCGAAATCCTCGATGACATAGGTGAAGTCTGCATCTTTTGTGCGGTGCATCCGGCTTCTCTGGTCTGTAGCAAGGAGGGATTCTATGAGCTGTTTGGCGTCATCCGATGACAAAGAGACATCGCTAACCGGTTGCAAGTTTCCATCATGACGAATCATCGGTGGCATGCCTCCGGCAATATGGATATCACTGGCCCCGCGATTGACGGCTTCCATCAGGATTTTGTCGATTTTAGCTTTTGCTGACTCACCTGATTGGGGACCGCTCGGATGCTGTTTGTTTTGTGGTGGTTGTGAATAAAGAGTCGAATACATGAGGAAAACTCCGTGATGACTACATATTCGGCCCTTAAGCGGATTTACCTCGATATGGACAATTCCACCCCGTTCAGGTCGAAGTGGATCTGTGGCCACACTCTGGTAATTTCAACAGTAACTTTTTACTTGACACACCAAAACCTGTTAGTTATACTTAGTGCCCGTGGTGAGATACCCGGTATGAGAAAAGCGAAAATAAGCAAAATAAAAACGGAATATTTATAAAGTCCGTTCAGTGGTATTGATGGAGACAAATAAAATGCGCGATTTAGCATGGACTGGTGGACTCGGAGCCGGCTAGTTAGCCGTTCCCGAAAACGAAGACTACAACTGTGATGGTTGTAGTTTTTTTCTTTTCTGACTACTGATTGAGTGTCATCCGGCCGAACAACAAGTATATGGGCCAGAAAATCGTTGTTGTCACAGTGTCTGCTTCTGCTGTGCTTTTAGTAATTGCTAGTGCATTGGCAAATCCAGTTAAGCAGCTCTCAGACTTACACCTCATTGAAGTTGTTATCTGTGTACTCTGTTCGTACTTCTCTAACGTCAAGGCTTCAGTTACGGTAGCAAGTCGAATGCTTCCGAATAACTCAAATCTTTCGCTATCCTTCCTAGTGTCTTTGTTCGCAATCTCGCAGCTGACAATGATTGAAACAGTATTGTTCGCTATTCTGGCTGGGTTGTTTAAGAACATTCAATACCGGTCTAACAAGTCAGTCTTTGTATTCAATTTTGGAACAAGCGTGATCGTGACCTTGCTGACTAGACTTTGCTTTGATGTAAACGCTTACTCAACTTCATCTGTAGTGTTTATTGCAATACAAACTATTGCCTCTGCTCTCGTCTACCACTTCATCTCCGTCATCCTCCTCGCCGCCGTTCAATCTGCCTCCTCCGGTTCACGCTTCCTCACCATCCTCAAAGACCTCTACTCCACCCTTCCCGGGTACCTTGCTGGCGCTGCCATCGTCGCCGCAATCCGCATCGGACTACACATGTCCGGAGGCCGCTACGAGGTCGTATTGCCACTTGTGGTGATCGCCGCACCCATTGGGATGCTGGTGCTCCGCGAGCAAAAGCTCAAACGGGAGCTGGTTGAACGAAACGATGCTCTTGAAACGCTCCTGAAATCGACCGTTGAAGCATTTGCTCTCGCCATCGATGCCAAAGACCGCTACACGCAAGAGCACATTGGCCGCGTCCGCAAGCTCGCGGTAGCCATCGCTAGACGCCTTGGTCTCTCTGAATCAGATGTCCAAGCAATCGAGATTGGTGCGGCTCTTCACGATGTTGGCAAGCTGGGTATCCCGGAACACATCCTGAACAAGCCAGGGCGACTCACCGACGATGAGTTCACACTCGTCAAGAAACATGCAGAAATCGGCGCCCGTATTTTGGAGCCTGTGAACTTTCCCGGTCCTGTCATGGGAGTTGTGAAGCATCACCATGAGAAGTGGGATGGCAGCGGGTATCCGGATGGTCTCGCCGCACACGACATTCCCCTTGGCGGACGGATCCTCGCGGTCGCGGATGTCTATGATGCACTTACATCGGATAGACCGTACCGGGAAGGCTGGACGCACGAGCGCGCCCTTCTACACATCCAGGATTCAACTGGAACCCACTTTGATCCGAGCGTCGTTGCTGCGTTTGAGCAAGTCATTATCGAGAATCCTAGCCTTGCTGCAGTTACCGTACGACCCGATGCCGTGTCAACGGAAGTCGCTACCGCCATCAATCGGGCATCCTTTGAATACACCACAATCTTTGAAGTTTCCCAGGTACTCTCCACGATCCGGGATGTTCGGGAAACTACCGACATGGTTGCAGAACGCATTCGTATCCTGTTCCAAGCTGATACATGTGCAATTTTTCTGCGATCTGGCAGCGTTGCCCGCGCCGTGAGCGTCAGCGGCATGAATGCTGACTTCTTTAGTGCAGCTCGCATCGACCGAAAGACCGGTCCGACATTTACAACCATCGAATCCGGTGTTGGCTTTGTAGGGGACTATGACTCTACGGACCTGATGCTGCAGGCGGCAACCGCTGCGTGGTTCGTTCCACGAACAGCTATCGTTGCCCCGATGGAAGTAAATGGCAGAGTCGTCGGAACCATTAATCTCTACCATCAACGTGTAGGCGGCTTCGATGACGAAGACCTCCGGATTCTGGCCAACGTTGGTGGCTTTGTCGCTAGGGGCATCGACAACGCCGCTGAGCTCGAAGAACATCGCGAGTCCGCAATCACCGATGTCCTTACTGGTCTTCGCAACGCCCGCTACCTTGCAACCGTTGTCGAACGTGCTGTCGTTCGCGCAGAAGCATCCAATGTTCCATTCTCAATCCTGATGCTAGATCTTGACAACTTCAAAAAAATCAATGATTCCTACGGACACGTCTTCGGCAACGAGGTTCTTAAGTCACTTGGAAACACTGTCGATTCAGTCCTGCGCGATAAGGATGTCGTTGCACGTTACGCTGGGGATGAATTTGTTGTCCTACTACCAGACACAGACAGGTCATCTGCGAGGCACATTGCCCATCGCCTCAGTGCCGCCATCTCCGAAATGTCACTCACGCACATCGGAGAAACGACGCAGAGGGTTTCTGTCTCAGCAAGCATCGGTGTCGCGATGTTCCCTGAGAACGGTCATGACCTCGAATCTCTTCTACATCATGCCGACTGCGCGATGTACGAGAGCAAGGCAGATAAACGTCAAATCAACGATCCAATACGTACTGTTGCTGCGGCAAAATATGCTGCTTAGCTATCATCGAAACCAAATAGCAACAACTAACTGATCACGACATCATCGGGGAGGCTTGCGATAAACGTAGCTTCATCGATTACCAAAATGCCTAGGGACTCCGCTTTCGCTAATTTAGAGCCGGCTCCTGGTCCAGCAACGAGGCACGTTGTCTTCTTGCTTACAGAGCCTGTTGCTGTTCCGCCCAGGGATCTGACCAACGCTTCAGCACTCTCACGTGTCAGGCGCTCTAGTGCACCAGTAAACACAAAGATTTGCCCTGCGAGGATGTCACGTGACACCGGAACGGCTGCATCTTCGACGATGACTCCTGCTGCCAAGATGTCATCAATGGTCTCCTGATGAGCGGCAAACCACTCTGTTATCGATTCCGC
>Ga0255103_1000705_pt1 | contig 9371 bp, 8 predicted proteins | sample Law_Cont_RepB_0h_FD_188450 | JGI IMG/M metagenome (GOLD analysis project Ga0255103, IMG submission 188450) | Freshwater microbial communities from St. Lawrence River, New York, United States - Law_Cont_RepB_0h | ecosystem: Environmental > Aquatic > Freshwater > River | place: USA: New York...
CCCTTAGGCTGTATGGCATCTAATGGCGCCGTCACTTCGCCGCGGGCAAGGAGATAGACAGGCCTCGGCATCACTGGTAAGACGCCATACACCGTCGGGACAACCGTTCCACGGGAATCGAAGCCATCCACCAAAGCCAATCGGCCCCAACGCCCCTGCTCAATGCTCGATGACGATGTAACAGCAGCCGTTGCAGCAACCCGCTGGTCCTTTGCCATCACCTCGACTTCCGCCAGCGCGAAAACATAGTCATTACTACGCTTCCAAAGCTTTGTCGCAGTGATCCGCGCCGTCTTGATCGGCTTGTTTATCGCCAATAAAAGCGGTTGCGAACCAGGATTTTGAAAGTCTTCACCTGTAGCATCCAGCAATTCGCCTGCGGTTCCATCTGCATAGATGACATCAATCCGAAACCGCTGCGGAAATCCAAAACCAGGCGTGTCCTGAAAGTCTGTTGGCCTCGCTGGCGTTATGCGCAGCGCATTGCCGGTTACAGGAGCTGCATAGTCAACCTGTACCCAGTGCGATACATCGGGCGCCGTCTCGATGTCCGAATGCCAGCCATTGGTTGGGCTTGGACCTGCATTGGCTGTTGCACCGGATGTCGTTGGTAATGGCCGGGATGCCCGCTCGATTCCCGCAAAAACAGCCTGCAGAGCATAGTAATCACGCTGTGGAATCGGGTCAAACTTATGGTCGTGGCACCGGGCACACTGCACGCTAAGTCCTGTGAAGGTCTGCATCGTGGATGTCAAAATGTCATCCCGGTCGAGATTACGTGTCTTTGCCTTTTCGACAACACCTTCAGGTAGCTCAACCTGCCCTACAAAGTCCCAAGGCCCAGCGGCAAGAAAGCCTGTCGCAATGACTGCACTTCTATCTGCTGGTGCAATCACATCCCCGGCAAGCTGATGCTGGACAAATGTATCCACCGGCAAGTCAGCATTGAACGCTGAAATGACCCAGTGCTTGTAGAGATAGGCATCATCTCGGCGCTTATCTTTGTCAAATCCATGGGTTTCACCAAAGTGGACGACATCTAGCCAATACCGAGCCTGCTGTTCCCCATATCCCTTGGATGCCAAGAGGCGATCAGCCATCTTGCGATAAGCATTACTGGAGAGATCACTCTGGTACGTGGCGATCGTGGCCGGGGATGGAGGCAGACCAGTCAAATCAAAATGGATCCGCCGCAGCAACGTAAGCTTGTCTGCGGGTCGTGACGCAGTCAGGCCACGTGTGACTCTTGCACGGTTGATGATCCCATCGATGGAATCCCCTTTACGCACCTTGAGCGCTTGCAGAGACCAAAGAGTGTCATTACCAGTGCGCCCAGCATCGGGTACTTTTGCCCCACCATCAAGCCATTTTTGGATGCTGTTTACATCCGCTTTCGATAACCGCTCACCTGTCGGAGGCATACGGAGCTCTTCAGAGACCGTCGTAATCCGGTTGATGAGCGCTCTTGCACCCGCATCACTTGATGAGCGAATTGCCTTGGATGCAATGTACTTTCGAATGCCAGCGGATGTTGAGAAATCGATTCCGGCGGCTGAATTCGTTTGCCCATGGCAGGTAGCGCACCGGGTTATGAGCAGAGGACGCACGCGCTCTTCAAAGTGGTTGCCACTTTGCGCGAACGCTAGATTCCCTTGCAAGCAAATCGCATAAACCATGAACGCAACAATAGTCACAGGCAGTGTGGCAAGTCGTTTCATGGTTTCGAGTTTCATTGCTTAGGTCGTTTTGCTATAGGTTTCCGCAGTAGATGCCAGCAGCTGATCAAATTCGCTATTGCACACATAGCCAGCGGCAGTCAGCCGTGAGACATCTGCGATTGAGTGACGGATGTCCCCAAGGCGTTCGGGTTGAAAGTCAATTTTTGACCGCGATCCTGTAGTTGCAATTATCTGTTCAGCCAGCTCACGAATGCTAAGGCTCTTTCCACATGCCACGTTATAGACACCCGTCATGTCAGCGGTTGTCGCAGCATGCCAATTTGCACCGGCGATGTCCGATACATGCACAAAGTCCCTGGTCTGACCGCCATCGCCAAAAATGGTGATATCTTCTCCGCGCAGTGCACGGCTGAGAAAAATCGGAACAGCAGCGGCATAGGCACTCTTGGGATTTTGCCGAGGGCCAAAGACATTGAAGTAACGAAGGCAGGCAGTCTCCAAACGCCCCATCGCTGTGTACATCGCGCAGTAGTACTCGCCATCCAGCTTCGTGACGGCATAGGGACTTTTCGGGCAGGGAGGCAATGACTCCATCTTTGGGAGCGTAGGGTCATCCCCGTAAATGGCTGCAGTGGATGACAGAACCAGCTTCTTTACGCCTGCCTGCGCTGCGGCTTCAAGGACATTCAATGTCCCGACGGTATTGACAGCCACGCACTCTGCAGGCTTGAGCATTGACTCAGGTACGGAAATCATCGCGGCAAGGTGAAAGACATAGTCAACACCCGACATCACATCATTCAGAACATCGATGTCTTCAATCGAACCATCAACCAGCTCATGTGGAATTCCGTGCAGATTCTCACGGAATCCGGACCGAAAATTGTCTAGGATCCGCACATGTGCATGTTTGGATGCGAGGGCTGCGATATGTGAGCCGATAAAACCGGATCCTCCTGTGATGAGGACTGTTGGGCGTGTCACCAAGTGGCTCCTTGCTGAACATCGTTGATGATGAGACTGAGCATCAGGTCATTTTGTTGGATGCTCTTGAGGAGCTGTATCTGTGTCCGTGCACGATCAAGGTTTTGGTTTGGCCGGTAAACACGGAAGTAGGTGTCGCCTTCCAAGTGGTCTTTCAAAAACCGGGTGGCCTGCTCCAAGATGATTGTCTTGGCTCCACTAAGGAGCATTGACCGTTCCTCGGATGTCAATAAAGTCCCGGCTCCGTTTATGAAGCCTGCCGCGAGCGCAGAAAACAGGTCGACATCGACGCTAACCTTCGAAAGATCCATCTCATCTTCGGAGGCTGTACACGTGGTCGAGCGAACGAGATCGCCAAAATCATGGATGGAAAGTCCGGGCATAACGGTGTCCAGATCGATGACGGCAAGCCCTTCTGCGGTATCGCAATCGAAGAGGACATTTGCAACCTTGGCATCGTTGTGGACGACGCGCTCAGGAAGCACACCGGCATCCCATGCCTGCTGTACCAGAGCATGCCAGGGCTTCTGGTCCATCAACCAGTCGACTTCTGATTGGCATCCACGAAGGCGATCAGATGCATCGCCAGCGACAGCCGCTTCAAAGGCAGAGAAGCGCTGGGGAGTGTGATGAAAGCCTGGGATTGTTTCGTGAAGCCGCGGCTTGTCGAGGTCTGCAACAACGCGCTGGAACATCCCAAATGCAAAGGCGGCCTCGTACGCATCATCGCTGGATTCAGGAACGACACGCGAGAATGCGTTGGCGATGTAATCCTGCGTGCGCCAGTAGTTTCCGGTCGAGTCCTGCCAGTAATAATTGCCATCCCGTGTTGGATACACAGTCTGCACTCGCCGGTCAACATCCACCACGCCATTCTTAGAAAACCACACACGCGCATGCTCAGTCACACGCACAACATTTTCCATCACGTATGGAATATTCCTGAACACGTTGTGGTTGATACGTTGATGGACAAGGCTTCGAACACCACCGCTTACATCGTAGCGCGCAAGGTAGGTATCGTTGATGTGTCCCCCTGCGAGCACCTCAACGCTTACACAGCGTCCACACTCCGGATATTGGGCGCACAGCTCCTGCTGAAAACGTGCATCAATCATTAAGAGCCTCGCCTACCAATGGGGATGGATAAATGCCTTGGTCCGTGTAAGTAGCAAGCGCACTTACAACGGCATCGCGATCGTCAGGATAGGTGAGTCCAAACCACCTGCCGGATGTACCGAGAACTTTGACGGTCGCAGCACCTGACTGCATCAGGTGCGTCACCGCAGATGGCAGGTAGCACTCCGCTTTTGCGGATGCATGATTCGCCGCATAAAACTGTATGAAATAGTCTTCTGTGTGCTCGAGGAAGTCAGGTGTAAAGCCCCAAAAATTCATCGATACCAGAGTGTCGAAGGGGAGCACCTCTGTGGATGCATCTGCAAATGTTGACTGAACTCCCAAATCGGAGCGTATCAATGCGGTGTGTTCCGTGACTTCCACAAGATTGCGTGCAGCGTCCACTTTACAAACGCCTCGGGAAACGGAGCCAAATGGACTTAATGTGCCATCCACTTCAAACGCCACCATGGCATATTTGCCAGCTTCTGTACCCACAGCGCTGAGATACGCAGCCATTTGTGCAAACGCATCCTGGCCATAAAAATCATCCGCGTTGATCACCGCAAATGGGCTGGTAACTTCAGGGCGTGCGCACCACACAGCGTGCGCTGTGCCCCACGGCTTTGTGCGGTCAGGATCAGGCGTGCACCCCGCGGGCAAATTGTCGAGCTCTTGGTAAGCATAGGCAACTTCAATCAGGTTGCTGTAGCGTTCGCCAATTCCTTGTTCAAAGGCATCGGCAAATGCCTTGCGAATAACAAAGACGACTTTGCCAAAACCTGCAGAAATGGCATCGTGGACTGAGTAATCCAGAATCGTCTCACCGCTTGGCCCTACGCCAGCAAGCTGCTTCGTTCCTCCGAAGCGGCTTCCCATTCCCGCTGCCATCACCACCAACGTTGGCGCCATTCAGATTGTTTCCATTCCAATCGAGTTCACGGTCAGTCACTCACACGTGCTTTATCAGCTGCTTCAATACATGCCCGTGGACATCTGTGAGGCGGCGGTTGACGCCATTATGCCGAAATGTCAGCGATGTATGGTCAACACCAAGCAATGCAAGGACTGTTGCGTGCACATCGTAACCTGTAACCGGATTTTCTGCGACCCTATAGCCCCATTCATCGGTCGTGCCGACTTCCGTGCCACCCTTAACACCGCCGCCAGCGAGCCATGTCGTAAATGCTTCGGGGTTATGGTCGCGCCCCTTACCTCCCTGGCTACAGGGCATCCGGCCGAACTCACTTGTACAGAGAACAATGGTGTCATCGAGGAGCCCACGGCTCTTCAGATCACGGAGAAGGCCAGCGACCGGCTTATCGAGTTCGGTTGCCATGTCCGCATGGTCTTTGCGTAAGTCTTCGTGGGAATCCCAGTTCCGGCGTGGGAAGCCGTTATCAGCTCCGCTCCAGATCTGGACAAAACGCACGCCACGCTCAAGCATCCGCCGGGCAACAAGGCAGCGTGTCCCAAGGTCATTTGTCTGCACATTACCGATTCCATAAAGCTGGCGTGTTACGGCACTTTCCTTAGAAATGTCCATGGCCTCAGGGGCGGAAAGTTGGAGTTTAGCGGCAAGTTGATGGCTTTTTATGCGTGCAATAAGGGCATCATCCGAACCATTTGTACGAGCATCCAGTCTGTTGATGTCCGTTAAGAAGCGCTTTCGTGCCGCTTCGGCCGCTGGAGATGAACCCTCGGATGGTGGCTGTAGGTCCCGAATTGCAGTCTTGCTGCCTGGGCGGAGGACAACGCCTTGTGTGGCGGCAGGCAAGAAGCCAGAGCCCCAGTTGGCGGGACCATTGGGTGGAACTCCACGGGAATCAGGAAGCGCGACAAACACTGGAAGGTTGTCTGTAAGGCTGCCAAGACCGTGCGCTATCCACGCTCCCATCGATGGAAAACCAGGCTGTACAAAGCCAGTTGTCTGCAAAAACGTCGCGGGTCCATGGACATTGGACTTGGATGTCATGCTGTAAACAAATGCCATGTCATCGACGCATTGCGATAGGTGCGGGAGGATTTTTGAAATCCAGCGCCCGGACTGCCCGGCACGCTCAAATCCCCAAGCGGATGGCATCACAACACCCGGCTGGCTTTGGAAGAGCTCAAGCTTCCCACCGGGATCAAACGACTGACCCCGTCGCTGCTCAAGCATCGGCTTGTAGTCGTACAGATCAACTGAGCTCGCTGCACCTGAGAGGAAGATTTGAACAACACGCTTTGCCGACGCACGATGATGTGCCGGCTTTCCGGATAAGAGGTATTCCAACCCAAGATTCAAAAATGGGTTTCCTGCGTGCATGGCAACCTCCAAGATGTGGTTCCGTTACGGGACTGTGTTGCTGTCCCGCATTACCTGCCCAGAACGTCAAAAAGCGATCGCTTAGCCCTCGCCTGGATTCCGAATCAGCCTGCAGTTCTCAATCATCTGCTGAGCAACATCGACATCCTTCCACTCACCAATCGCAACCGGCTTCTTTTCAAGTGTCTTGTAGACATCAAAGAAGTGCTCCACTTCGCGGAGGACGTGCGTTGGGAGATGCCCAAGGGTTCGGACACCGGAATAGCGTGGGTCATGTGCCACCCGTGCAAGAATCTTTTCGTCTGCGCCTTTTTCATCACGCATCAAGAGGACACCCAATGGACGACAGGTGACAACACATCCACAGAAGGTTGGATGACTCCCGATGACAAGGACATCTAGTGGGTCGCCATCAGCACTCATCGTTCCGGCAATCCAACCGTAGTCAAATGGGTAGAAGAGTGGGCTGTAGAGTGGACGGTCCAAGCGGAAAACGCCGTGCTCACGGTCATATTCGTACTTGTTCGATGACCCACGTGGGATTTCAATGACGGCATTGACTTCCTCGGGTGCATTATCACCGATGGGCAATAGATCGTAACTTCTCGACATCGTACTCTCCTAAGCTGCGGTTACCGCACCGATTAGCGCGTTGACATCGGCAAAACCGTTCTCAACACAATACTTCTCAATACCATCGATTACTTCGAGGGAAAGCGTGGGATCAACAAAATTGCCCGTACCGCAGGCCACAGCAGTTGCGCCCGCGAGCATGAACTCGATGGCATCCAGTGGGCAGGCAATTCCACCCATCCCGATGATTGGAATCTTGACGGTGTTGTAGCAGCGCCACACAGCAAGCAACGCGATCGGCTTAACCGCAGGTCCACTGAGGCCACCGGTGATATTGGCAAGGCGGAATTTCCGCTTGCGCGGATCAATCGCTGTACCGACAACTGTGTTGATCATGCTGAGGGCATCCGCACCCGCATCCTCACACGCCTTTGCAATCACCCGGATGTCCGTAACGTTTGGAGACAGCTTCGCGATTACGGGCATCGATGTAACTTTACGTACAGCAGCAACCACCGATGCGGCAAGCTGTGGATCTGTCGCGTAGTCCAGACCATGGGAGACATTTGGACAGGAAATGTTTAATTCAACGGCATCCGCCGCACCAGCTGCCGTCAGGCGCTCAACCACATACGCAAAGTCATCGGGGTTTTCGCCAGGGACATTGACGATAATCGGGCAATCGAAGCAACGCAGATACGGAGCCTTATTGGCGAGGTAGTCATCGATGCCGCCGTTTTGCAGCCCGATAGCATTGAGGATTCCCGATGCGGTTTCAACGATGCGCTGCGGCGGGTTACCCAGCCGTCGCTCACGTGTTGTGGCTTTACGGTTACCGCCCCGAGGCGGTCAAGCGGAACTAGGTCCTTGGTTTCGCTACCAAATCCGAATGTTCCGCTCCCTGTTGTGACAGGGTTACGCATTTTGAGGGAGCCGATTTGCACGGTCATGTTCACTGTGCTCACCATGCCACCTCACATCCGGGATAGACCGGACCATCGGTACATGTACGCGAGAAAACACCATCACGCATCTTTACGACGCAGCCAACACAGATGCCCACACCGCATGGCATGAATGTCTCAAGCGAAACCTGACAATCCACTCCGTGTGCTTCGCTAAGCTCACCAACGGCTTTCATCATTGGTGTAGGCCCACATGTGTAGACTCGACTGTCTGATTTCAATAATGGGAGTAGTGCATCGGTGACACGTCCCTGTACACCAGCAGAACCATCATCGGTGCAGTAAATGACCTCGACACCCGCATCGAGAAGACCATCGTCTCCGACCAGAAGATTTGCGGTCCGCGCGCCGATAATCACCGTAACCATGGCATCTGGTGCACTCGCACGGATCGTCTTGGCCAAATAGTTAAGCGGAGGTACGCCATAACCACCCCCCACGAGGATGTGATGTATTCCCTTTATCGGCTCTGGATCAAAGATGCGCCCGCCCAGCGGACCGAGGACATCAATGGAATCGCCGGGGAGCATACGAGACATCGCGGTGGTCGTAGGTCCATAGACAGAAAACAGGATCGAGATTTCGCCGACATCCGGGTTCACCGTGTAGACAGAAAAAGGCTTACGCAGGATTGCGGAACCTGTATCTGCGGCAACAGCGATGAAATGTCCCGGGCGGGAATGCGAGGCCAAATGGGCACTCGTCATGGTCAGCACAAAGTGCCGTGGCGCAGAAAGCGGTGTAACCGAGACAACCTGCGCAGCTTCCTTTTTAATCACACCAAAGTATATCCTGATGCCAACACACCGGAATAACTCGTACGTTTACACACCATGTAGAAAATTAATCATTCACTTACTTGACATCATTACACTCACATGAAAGAATACACCATCGCAGAAAATGAGTCACTTTGACACCATCACCAAAGCGACAAGAGCAAGGAGAAAGCCACTATGCCGAAAACAGTAGGAATTGACCTCGGAACGACGAACTCATGCGTCTCCGTACTTGAAGGCGGAGAGCCAGTCGTAATCGCGAATGCAGAAGGTGCACGTACAACACCATCGATTGTTGGCTTCTCAAAAACAGGCGACCGCCTCGTCGGAGCACCAGCAAAGCGCCAGGCTGTCGTAAACCCGGACCGCACACTCATCTCCATCAAGCGCTTCATGGGTACCGACCACCGGTCCACCATCGATGGAACCCCATACTCCCCTGAGCAAATTTCTGCGATGATTTTGCAGAAGCTCAAAGCAGATGCTGAGGCTTATCTTGGTGAATCGGTCACCGCCGCGGTCATCACAGTCCCTGCTTACTTCAATGACTCCCAACGCACCGCGACCAAGAACGCCGGTGAGATTGCTGGACTCAAAGTCCTCAGAATCATCAACGAACCAACCGCTGCAGCACTTGCATATGGTCTTGACAAAAAGGACAACGAAACCATTCTGGTCTACGACCTCGGTGGTGGAACCTTTGATGTCTCCATCCTCGAAGTTGGAGATGGCGTCTTCGAAGTGAAGTCAACCAGCGGTGATACAAACCTCGGTGGTGATGACTTTGACCACAAGGTTATCGAGTTCCTTGCAGCTGAATTCCAAAAGGAAAACGGAATCGACCTGCGCAAGGACAAGCAAGCAGCCCAGCGTCTCAAGGAAGCCGCTGAAAAGGCTAAGATCGAGCTGTCGGCATCGGTGACCACCAATGTCAACCTCCCGTTCATCACTGCAAGCCAAGATG
>Ga0255103_1000715_pt1 | contig 9298 bp, 9 predicted proteins | sample Law_Cont_RepB_0h_FD_188450 | JGI IMG/M metagenome (GOLD analysis project Ga0255103, IMG submission 188450) | Freshwater microbial communities from St. Lawrence River, New York, United States - Law_Cont_RepB_0h | ecosystem: Environmental > Aquatic > Freshwater > River | place: USA: New York...
CGCCTGCGCAGATCGGCGGGTAATCGCAACTTTCAGTTGAGTGTGTACCTTGATCGTCGACCGTGTGTCCGGTCGCGGTCAAAAACGCCACGAGATGTTGTTTGAGATCAAACCCAGCGTGATCTGATCCGATAGCGATACGAAGTGGCCCAGAGGACGTCACGGTAGACATGGGTTTCATCTTAGGTATGACAGGGGCTATTGGATAGGTTGAAATGATGAGTTTGGACCCCCGCACACCGGTGATTGTTGGCGTCGGCCAACAGTTGCAGCGCATCGACAACCCACTTGAAGCCTTGGCCCCCGTCCCCTTCATCGCCAACGCAATTCGCGAAGCCACCAAAGATGCGGGCCTGTCGTCGGTTCCGAATGCCGACTCGATTCGCGTCGTCAGTTTCTTGTCGTGGCGTTATCGCGACCCCGCTCGTTTCATCGCCGAAGAACTTGGTATCACGACTCGTGAAACTGTCGCATCTTCGATGGGTGGTAACAGCACACAGTCGCTCATCAATGCGACCGCTCTCGAAATTCAGTCGGGTGATTTTGATGTGGTGATTTTGTGTGGTGGCGAAACATCGCGTACTCGCAAGCGCGCTCGCGCCGCCGAGATTGAATTGCCATGGCCAGTTGTGCCCGAAGATGTGAAGCCCACGCGCATCATGGGCGAAGAGCTCGTCATGAATCACGAATACGAATTGTCACGTCGCATCGTTGCGCCAATTCAGATTTACCCGATCTTTGAATCTGCAATTCGTGCCGCATCAGGCCGTTCAGTTGACGAACATAATCAACACCTCGGCAAGTTGTGGTCAAACTTCAGCAAGGTTGCCGAAGCAAATCCGTATGCCTGGATTCGCAAGTCAATGACTCCCGAAGAAATCATCACGACTGGTCCGCGTAATCGCATGATTGGATCGCCGTACACCAAAGTGATGAACTCGAACAATGATGTTGATCAATCGGCAGCAATCATTATGTGTTCGGTTGCTGCAGCCGAGCGCATGGGTATCTCGAAAGACAAGTGGGTCTTCCCCATTGCTGGCACCGATTGTCATGAACACAAATATGTTTCTGAACGAGACACCTTTGCCGACACGCCCGCCGTCAAGTTGGGCGGCAAGATGGCGCTTGATTTGGCCGAGACTTCAATCAACGACATCGACATTGTTGATTTGTATTCGTGCTTCCCTTCTGCTGTGCAATTGGGTGCTGCGTCACTCGGTTTATCAACCGATCGCCAACTCACCCGCACCGGCGGGTTGTCATTTGCTGGTGGACCATGGAACAACTACGTCATGCACGCAGTGGCAACCGTTGTTGGCGAGCTGCGCGCTCGTCCCGGTGAAAAAGGTTTGGTGTGGGGTAACGGTGGTTACGCGACCAAGCATGCGTTTGGTGTGTACTCAACGACGCCGCCAACCAACGGTTTCAAGCATGCGTATCCGCAAGATCAAATTGATGCATTGCCGCGTCGCACCGTTGTTGATGTTGGTACATCGACTGGTCCAGCAACGATTGAGGGTTACACCGTCATGCACGATCGCGACGGTAATCCCGAACGCGCCATTGCTCCGTGCTTATTGCCCAATGGCAATCGTGCGTGGGGCATTAGCGATGATGCCGACACCGTGACAGCAATGTGTGAAGGCGAATGGGTCGGACGCGCAGTTCGTCTTGACGCCACTGGCACACTGCTCATTAAGTAACCAACAACTATTTCGTTAAGGCGGACATCATGGACAAGCCCAAAATCATTCTCGATTGCGATCCGGGTCACGATGACGCGTTAGCGATTGTTGTTGCGGCGCGACACACCGACTTGTTGGGTATCACCACCGTGTCGGGAAACGCTCCAATTGAATCGACCACGTACAACACCCTCGTGATGAAAGATCTGTTGGGTCTTGATGTTCCCGTGCATAAAGGTGCGATTCGCCCACTGGTTGCTCCCCCGCAATACGCAACGTATGTGCACGGCGAAAGTGGTCTTGACGGAGCCGATCTTCCCGCACCAACAAGCACGATTGACAGCGAGAACGCCGTTGAATACATCATCGACACTTGTCGCGCTACTGAAGGTGTGTGGCTTGTTCCGACTGGACCATTAACCAACATCGCCATGGCTTTACGCCTTGCTCCCGATTTAGGTGATCGCATTGCTGGCATTTCGTTAATGGGTGGCGGCACGTTTGGCAATCGCACAACATCGGCCGAGTTCAATATTTGGGTTGACCCCGAAGCAGCCGACATTGTGTACAAATACGGCGGACCGCTCATCATGGCTGGCTTGCATGTGACTCATCAGTTCCGTGCGACACAAGAACGTATTGACAAAGTGAAGGCCATGCCTGGGCAGTTGGCCAACGTGCTCGGTGACCTCATGCAGTTCTTCACCAATATGTATATGACTCGTCACTACGGAATGGATGGCGGAGCCATACACGATCCGCTGGCCATTTTGATCTTGACCCACCCGCATTTGTTCACGCAGAAAAATGCCCATGTCGTTATTGAGTTGACCGGCACGCACACTCGAGGCATGACTGTGATTGACGAACGTGATCTGCGTGAGGTCAAGGACGGTAACTGCGACGTGTTGATGACGGTCAATGCCCAAGAGGCGTTCGATGTGATGACCGAGGCCATCGCCCACTTCAGCCACTGACATTTAACGGCGCAAAATGACCTAAAGTCGTCATATGCGTGCTGCCGTAATGCGAGATTGGTCTCTGCGAGTTGACGACATTCCCGAACCCGTCATGGGTGGCGGGCAAGTGCTCGCCAAAGTCTTGGCGTGTGGCATTTGCGGAAGCGACTTGCACATGCTCGTACACGGCGAAGAAAGTCGACGCTTGTCAGCCGAGATGGCCGAAGGTCAAGCACCGAACCCCGGCTCGCCCATCATGTTCGAGCCTCATCGCGACACCGTGATGGGTCACGAATTCTGTTGTGAAGTACTTGACGTCGGCCCTGGTGTCAACAATTTGAAGCAAGGCGACATCGTCGTCAGCTTTCCGGTGACCTTTGATGAACAAGGCGTGCACGGCATCGGATTCAGCAACAAGTACCCCGGCGGTTACAGCGAGCGCATAGTGATCAACGAGATGATGAGCATCAAAGTGCCCAATGGTTTACCAGCCGAACTTGCTGCCATGACCGAACCCTTGGCAGTTGGGGTACACGCAGTTGAAAAAAGTCGCATCGCTCAAGGTGATGCTGCAGTCATCATTGGTCTTGGACCAGTTGGCCTTGCCTGCATCGCCGAACTCAAGATGCGCGGTATCGGACCCATCATTGGTGCCGACTTTTCACCCCGTCGTCGTGCCCTCGCCGAACTACTTGGTGCCGATGTTGTTGTTGACCCGCGCGAAGTGCCGGCGATTGAAGCGTGGCGCAAGATTGATGGCAAAAAGCCACTTGTGATCTTTGAAGCAGTTGGAGTTCCGGGAATGATTCAACAGGCCATGCGCATGGCACCTAAGGATGCACGCATTCTGATCGTTGGCGCATGCATGCAAGAGGACCACATGCATCCCATGTTGGGCATCGGCAAAGAATTGTCGTTGCAGTTTGTCCTTGGCTACTCGCCCGCCGAATTTGGCAACGCTCTCACCGCAATCGCCGAAGGAAAAGTTGATCTGTCGCCGCTCATTACTGGACGCGTTGGCATTGAAGACGTACCTCAGGCATTCAAAGATCTTGGCGATCCCGAACAGCACGCCAAAATTCTTGTCATGCCGAAATGAATCATGATTCGCTATGACTTCTGATTCATTCCCCCAGCAGTACGCGCGCACTCAACGTCTGTCGTTAGGCGAACCACGCAACATTGCCGTGTCGGCCGACGGCAAACATGTTTTGTTCTTACGTAGCGACTCGGGATCTGACTCGGTCAACAAGTTATGGTCGCTCGATGTTGAATCTGGTCACGAGACACTCATTGCTGATCCGATGGTTTTGTTGGGTGCCGCCGATGCAGAAGACCTCCCGCCCGAAGAGAAAGCCCGACGCGAACGTTTACGCGAAGGTGCCGGTGGCATTACGGCGTTTAACACCGATCGCAGCATGCATCAATTTGTGTGCACGTTGTCGGGAAGATTGTTTTGTGGCGATCTACGCACGCGTGAAGTTCGCGAAGTAGCGACCACTGGTTCGGTCTTTGATCCGCGTATCGCCCCGACGGGCGACCGCATTGCTCATGTCAGTGGCAAGTCACTGCGCGTTGTCGATCTTGAAGGACAAGACTTTGAACTTGTTGGGCCGACGTCGCTGAACGAACCTGAGCATGTGTCATGGGGCTCTGCCGAATTCGTGGCGGCCGAAGAAATGAATCGTTATCGCGGTTATTGGTGGGCGCCAACAGGTCATCACATTGCCGCGTGTCGTGTTGACGAATCGCCCATTGGCGAATGGTTCATCGCCGACCCCGCACACCCAGAACACAAACCCACTGCTATCCGCTATCCCGCAGCCGGAACAAACAACGCTTTTGTGTCACTTCATGTCATCCACGTCATTGACTCGGCACAAGTTGCCATCACATGGGACGTCGAGGCATTCCCGTATCTCACAACTGTTGAGTGGATCAATGATGATTCGCTCTTGTTGTCGGTGTGTTCGCGCGATCAACAGACAATTGTTGTCTTGCGCGCCTCAGCAACTGATGGAACAACAACCGAGATCAGTCGCCAAACCAGTACCTCGTGGGTCGACCTCATTCCAGGCACACCCGCACTCACGCATGACGGCCACTTGGTGATCGTTGACGATCGTGACGGAGTCAAGCGTCTCATCGTTGATGGCAATACCGTCACTCCCCTCAACCTCAATGTGCGCAGTGTTGTTTCTGTTGCCAACGAAGCTGTTGTCTTTATGGCTAACGAGATTGCCCATCCCGAGGCGTTGTCGGCATGGAAGTGGACCAGCGATTCACTCACACCTTTGACATCACTTGATGGCATGCACTCAATTTCGCTCGGCGGACCGACCAGTGTTGTGCGGCGAGCAAGTACTTCCCTCACGTGTGCCACCACTACTGTCACGACAACTCTTCACGGGTCGCCATCAACACACAACATTGCCTCGTTTAGTGAAGAAGCTCTTGTGCAACCCAATGTGCAATTCATTCGTGCCGGCGCCAAACAGATTCCGTGTGCGCTGATCTTGCCGCGAGACATTAAGCCCGGAACCAAGTTGCCCGTGCTCATGGATCCATATGGTGGCCCACATGCGCAACGCGTTGTTGATGCCTACACCGCCCATTGCACATCGCAATGGTTTGCCGATCAAGGTTTTGCCGTGTTGGTTGTTGACGGTCGCGGAACACCTGGCCTTGGTACCGAGTGGGAACGTGCGGTCTACCTTGATTTGGCGACCACTGTTCTTGAAGATCAAGTAGATGCATTGCACGCGGTGGCCGCCGATCATCCTGAAATGGATCTTGATCGCGTAGCTATTCGTGGCTGGAGCTTTGGCGGTTACTTGGCTGCACTTGCCGTGTTACGTCGACCCGATGTTTTCCATACCGCAATCGCTGGTGCACCAGTGACTGAATGGCGTTTATATGACACGTTCTACACCGAGCGTTACCTGGGCAACCCGGCTATAGATGCTGCTCCATATGAATCAACGTCGTTGATCAATGAAGCCCACAAACTGTCGCGACCGTTGTTGTTAGTGCACGGACTCGCCGATGACAACGTTGTCGCGGCCCACACATTGCAGTTCTCGTCAGCATTGTTGGCTGCGGGTAAACCTCATGAAGTGTTGCCATTGAGTGGAGTCACGCATATGACCCCACAAGCAGTTGTCGCCGAGAACCTACTGCTGCATCAACTCAACTTCTTGCGCCGCACGCTGTAACAGCAATTACGGATTGCGAGCTTCAGCAATTCGAGGTCGGCCAGTGAGATCATTCGCAATCGTCACATCGGCATAGCCAAAGCCCTCAAGCAGTGCTTTAACCGCATCACCCTGCAGGTAACCGATCTCCATTACCAACCAGCCACCACTGCGCAACCACTCTCGGGCATCACGGGCAATCGTGCGTACATCATCAAGCCCATCGTCGCCAGCGAACAACGCGGTGTGCGGTTCGTATTCAAGGACCGACTCGGCAACTTCAGGATCACCGTCAGCGATATACGGCGGATTACTCACAACCACGTCAATCTCGCCACGCACATCAACTGGCAGCGCATCAAACCACGAACCGTGACACACCCGAACATTGGCGGCGGCGCGACCAAGACCGATTGCATTGGCTCGTGCCACATCGACAGCATCATTTGAATAGTCGGTGAGCCACACTTCGGTTCCCGTGAGCGGCAATTCAGCCGCCAGCGATAATCCGATTGCACCAGATCCGGTGCCTAAATCAACAACGCGACGCTGGCCAGCAACGCCACGCGCCAACTCAAGTGCGCGCCCAGCCACCATTTCGGTTTCGGGCCGCGGAATCAACACCCGACGATCGACCATTAACTCAATCGTGCGAAACGACCAGTGCCCCATCACATAGGCCAGAGGTTCACCGGCGCGATAGCGAGCGACCATCGCATCAAGTTGCGCAACCATACGCTCGGTCGCAGGTTCATCTAATTCGGCTAAAAACTCATCGCCGTCTAAACCACACGCCGTTTCACAAATCCATCGGGCTTGGGGTCGTTCACCCAAGACTTCAATGGTCTCATTCAGCAATGTTCGCCAAGTCACTGCACCACTTGTATCGCGAGCCATGGCTAGCAGACTCAGTCTTCTTCGCCAGCTAACTGACGCGAACGTTCATCAGTTGCCAACGCATCAATCACACCATCAAGATCGCCTTGCAACACATCGCTCAACGAGTAAATCGTGAAACCAATACGGTGGTCAGTCAGACGATTTTCTTTGTAGTTATAGGTACGAATCTTCGCCACGTCCACCACCGCCCACTTGCGAACGACGTTCGGCCGACATCTTGGCTTCGTGTTCGTCTTGAGCAGCCTTCAACAAACGTGAGCGCAACACGGTCATTGCTCGCGCCTTGTTTTGTAACTGGCTTCGTTCGTCTTGCATTGTCACCACAACACCCGTGGGCTTGTGAGTAATTCGTACAGCCGAGTCGGTGGTGTTCACGCCTTGCCCACCAGGACCACTCGCGCGATACACGTCAATCTGCAAATCTTTTTCATCAATATGAATATCGACTTCTTCAGCCTCGGGCAAAACCATGACTGTCGCCGATGACGTATGAATACGTCCTTGACTTTCAGTGACCGGTACGCGCTGCACACGATGTGGTCCACCCTCAAACTTCATTCGTGACCAGGCATCGTCGCCCTTAATCATGAATACGACTTGATTCAGTCCGCCCATTTCGCTCGGGTCAACCGACATTGATTCGGTCTTCCAACCACGACGACTCGCATAGGCCACATACATTTCATAGAGGTCACGTGCAAACAAGTTGGCTTCTTCGCCACCTTCGGCTCCACGGATTTCCATGATGACGGGCTTGCCATCATTCGGGTCTTTCGGCAACAACAACGCCTTCAGTTCTTCTTCAAGTCGAGCCACATCGGCTTCGGCCGAATCTTTTTCAGCCTTTAGCTGTTCTTTTTCTGACGCATCTTCGGTCATCGCCAAAAGTTCGCGAGCAGCTTCAACGTCAGAATTGCGTGATTCAATTGTGTTGATGCACTCCACAACCGGAGTCAGTTCTTTGTAGCGACGCGAAATATCGCGCAAACGATTTTGATCGCTTAAGACATCGGGATCAGACAGCATTGACTCAAGAGTCACATGCTCGTTTAAAAGTGAATCCCAACGGTCTTGCATAGTTCTCTCAGGCTAGGCGTAACGGGCGGCGTTACGGCTTAATCAGCGACATGAATCAACTGCGAGTTATATGCCAACCACTCGAGCAGGGTGCTTCATCATCTCAACAAGGCGTGTCGTCACGGCTGAAACATCCCGCTTGGGCACTACCACTACAAGTTCAGTCTCGGGGTCGGCGTGATACAGCCGAGCATCAACGGCGAAAGGAATGACATCAAGATCAATGCCTGTCGAAAAGACTGTCACGACGCGTTGACCATCAGCTTTTTCACCAAGGGCAACACACGGAATGGGATCTTTCAGGTTTGGCCGCGGAGAAGCCGACGCCACAGCGCGCAATGAAGTCGCTCCCACAACTTCGGGTTGCTCAATCACCAAGGTCCGCAAGGCGCGCTCGGCACCCAATCGATTGAGCGGATGGGGATCGGCGCCAGGCGTGCGATGTTTACGCACCACGTCAACAATGCGCTTTAACGACTGCGTGGTGGGCGTGTCGCCATGCATCATGCCGAAGGCTTCGCGGTCATGAGCGCCCACGCCCACTTCAAGTCGATGCACTCCGGTGTAATCATCGGTCACGACGCGACACACTTCAAGTCCGCGCACTTCGCCAGTGATCACGCCATGTTCAATGATCACATCGGCACCACTGTCGGTGATGGTTGGAATAAATGAATCGTGGCCTGGCGTTACGTCTATTTCACGCGGTGCGGGTTCACCCTGCACCTGAGTCATCGTGACTCCGTCGATATGCCATACCGTGATCGACAAATCGAAACCAGCGGAGCGTCGCGCCAATGTTGTTGTTTCGGCACTTGCCAAAATATGCAGATCACGTACGCCATGTCGCGAGGCCCAAGCCAGTGCAACGCCTAAGCCACGTTCGGGCTTATCTTCAATGAGAACCCACGATGCATTGTTGGCCGTCATCGCCGCACCAACCGACAGACCAATCTGATCGGTGGGTTCGATATCTCCAAAATGTTCGCGAACAAGCGCGACCAATTTGATGCCGTATAAACGGGCCTTGAGTTCGGGATCCATCCCAATGTCAGACATGAATCAACACAACAATCTCAGAACAACAATCTCAAGACAGCAATATCAGTTGTCAGTACCGCAAAATGTTTCGCGGTGAGCAAGACGACTTGATCAGGCTTTGTTTTTGCGCTCGCCATAACGCTTGTTGAAGCGCTCGACGCGGCCACCGGTGTCAACCAGCTTCTGCTTACCAGTGAAGTAAGGGTGGCACTCGTTGCAGAGTTCAACGTTGAGATCGCCAGCACGCGTTGAACGAGTTTCAAACGTGTTGTTGCATGAGCAACGCACGGTTGTGAGCGAGTAGTTCGGGTGGATGTCGGCCTTCATGTCTTTTCGTCCTCTTAATTCGAGCCCTAGCGGGACCTCACGAGCCTAGCGGTGGTCTGCGCCAGCGCCACCTTGGGCAACTAGCCAAATGATGAGTTGGCGACCCCATCAG
>Ga0255103_1000725_pt1 | contig 9234 bp, 10 predicted proteins | sample Law_Cont_RepB_0h_FD_188450 | JGI IMG/M metagenome (GOLD analysis project Ga0255103, IMG submission 188450) | Freshwater microbial communities from St. Lawrence River, New York, United States - Law_Cont_RepB_0h | ecosystem: Environmental > Aquatic > Freshwater > River | place: USA: New York...
CCACTGGTCATTCCTTTCATCTCACCTACCTTCTGTTTCAAACTCTTGAAGACCACAGCAGTAATCTTACCAAGTCCTGCAGATACGTTCTTCAACTCTATATCATACAATCTCAATATAGCTGAGAATGCAAGGTAAGTGCCCACAGCCATTGCGACAAAGACCAACACATTGAAGATCAATGTAAAAATCTGTTGTGTCGTATATCCAGTCGTCTTTGTATCTTGCGCCCATGCAGTCCAGTCATCACAAAAGTCTTCTTTCACACCATTCATGTCTGCAAAGTTTTCACGTGGACATGCTGGGTTGGGAGGACCTTGTTTGTGAACAATGCCTCGACGAAGAGGGTCACTGTTATATAACACCGCATGAACAGCATCAGTAGAGGGTGTAACTGGAAGAGTTTGAGTGATGCTCGACAAACTACTGGATGAAATGGCTACCGGTGTATCGAGCATAATGTATCGAGGTGAAGGTTTACCACTCTCTTTCCATGAATAGCTGATGGTAGTAGTACCATACCAATAACCCGCAGTTTCACTCTTAACTCGTTCAAGTGTAGGCATACCCTTCCATTCATAATACCCATTCTTGACTTCAAATGAGTCGCCATTCCGTGTGCTTGGAGTAAAGATACTCGCTAACGACCAGTTCGCCCCTGTTGCAACATTCCGAGTCATATATTGTCCTGTAGCTTCTGGAACCATCAGTGCATTAATCTGAGGCAAAATCTTATCAAACAATGCAATGGATGGATCTGCAGTGTTCTTTGCAGTCAATGGAATCAAGATAATGTATTCACTCTTATCATCAAAACTAGGGTCATTCAATGAAAAGACTGCGTCAGGTTGAACTCCTTCAATACGCAACGGACATGGATGATACACACTCATCGTTTTAACATCGATTTCTTGACCTTTGAACGTGAGTTTGAAGGGAATACTAGGTGTGAGTTTGATTTTTGTATCCGACGAGAACCCACCGGATGAAACCTTTTGGATTCGAACACTTTGCAGTTTGTTCTCATCAAACTCGCCTATATTCTTGAACTTTTTTGCATCTTCTTCGGTCATTGTAATCTGTTCGCAGTATCCGTTATCTAGGTTTCGTAGATACTTACCTGCTTTAACGTTTCCCAAAAAGTCCTGAAAGGACATCTTCTTATCCGTGACTCGTTTTTTGTCATCTTTGTATCGCTTACATTGGAGATCAGTGACTTCTCCGAACTCGCGTGAAAGTTTGATGCTTGAACTCGTAATGCCCATCGTAACTTGAAGATTACAACCGTCGCATTCGTTTGCCATTGACCTCGTAAGTCCATCTAAACGTGGTGTACCTGCGCGATTTGGATAAATAATCGAAGATTCACCTGAACCTGCAGGAGGATCTTCTTCTACAATAGTCGGCTGAGGAGCCGGTCTTGAACCACCACCACCCATTATTGTTCATAGACAATAAAACAAGTCTCTTGGAATAAACAATGAGTACGAATCTTGGTCCAGGTGGGACTCAAAAACCACCCACTTCTAGTTCTATGTATCCTGATACTCCGTGGTGGAGCAATCTCATTACTGCAGCTGTGACTGCAGTTGTTTGCATTCTTGGAACTGCCTATGCATTACGTGATCCTAGTAAAGCAAGTACACTTCCAGAACTTCCACCTGCAGCATCCCTTGCAGTTGATACGATCACGTATATTCCCCACATTCTGCTGTTGTTCGGAGTCTTAGCAGACATGTTTACCTATCAAGGTGTGTGGTCTATCCCTAGTTTGGTTGGATTATTGTCCATCTTTTTCAACTACTTCATGCAGTATTTCTGGAAGGGTCTTCGTGAACTCTTCATCTCTGCAGACAGCGTAGTGAAGGTTGGAACGGCGAAAGCTGCAGCCGTGGTAGCTACAGCCCCAATAAGCTCCGTTGATGACCCTAAACAGAATTCTATGGGTCTGCTAGGAGGCAAAATGAAGGGAGGTAAGATCAACCCTCCTGCGTTCTTCAAGAACTATGATGGCTGTTCCGTTCAAGGCTTTTCAGGATGGGCTACTGAGTTTGCACCCCAGACGTTGGTAGTCACTGCGACGGTCTTTTGTTATTTCATTTTTGACTTGGTACGTAACCGTGGATGGCTGAACTCAGCAGCATCCATCGTTATGTTTGGAGTCTTTTATGCGATGCAAGTAGGTGTCTTAGCCATGTTGGGTGGTTGTGAAGGTCCAACTGCACCCACTCCAGAGGCACCCGGATACTCGAACATGTATCAAGCGGCAATGGCATTCTTTGAAGGACTTGTGTTTGGTGGCTCTGCATATGGTATCGTTCAAACCTACTATCCAAATCGTCTAGTTTCCTCTGTGATTTCTCCCTTTCCAACTCGCAGTAAAGCCGACTTGACCATGGGTCCAGATGGAAATATGTATGATTCCGATGGAAACCCATACGTTATCCTCCCGAACGGACAAGCCGTTCCAAACTTGTCGACCTCACAATCACGTAAAGCTTTTTCTGAACTTGCAGGCAAAAACCTAGGCACAGGATTACCCGCTAAACCTGCATGCCCCAGTTAATCGCCTTACGAATCAGTTGATAAATGACACCGATTTGAGTGCCTGAATAGCGACCCACTTCTGTATTTCCCTTGAACGCAATAAACGTAGGCACTACAGACACTTGGAATCGACCTGATAATCGTTTTGGGTCTTCTTTTGTATTCACTGAAATCCAATCAATCTTACCCTCAAACTCTTCCTTGATATCTTCAAGTGCGGGTTTGATGGTCATGCAGGGTCCGCAGGTAGGTGACCAAAAGTGGAGAACATGTACGTCGGTCATTCTATCTTGTTTATTATGGTATGGCTTATTTGTAAACTCATTCGTTCCGCACGTATCATCGGTGTCTTTTGAATGGTTTGTTTGGTAAGGTTTACATCACGAAGTTTACAAAGTTCTGTGAGTGCCTTCATCAGGTGTTTATCGATCACCGCTGCATCGAGTGTGTTCAAGTGAGTTCGCATCCATTGAATCAATGCAGTCTGTGAGACAGGAGGACCCATCAGTTGTAACGGACATCCTTCAAACAAGACATCCTCTGCAGGCACAGGCACTTCACGCACGGAGTCGTCAATCGTGGCTCGGGCCATTCGGTCGACCGCATCATTCTGCTTGGACAAGTCATCTTCACCTCCTGTATGTGCCTTCACATGAACGAATCGATAACTCTTGAACTTTGCAAGTCTCTTTGCTGTGTCTTCAATCAAGTCACGGTGTAACACATCTCCACCTGCAGACGTCTTCCATCCGCGTGACACCCAACCTGTTATCCATTTCGTCAGACAGTTAATGGAGTATTCAGAGTCGGTGTAGATCACAATGTTTTCATCATGGAACCCATTTTCTTCCAAGATCATCGCTGCCTTGTGAATCGCAGACATCTCTGCTCGTTGATTGGTTTGGGGTTCATTGGCTGGAAGTCGTTCGGACATGGAGAATCGCAAGTGGTCTGGAAACCACACCGCATACCCTGCTTTCGCTCCCGGTCGTCCATTCAATGAACACGCTCCATCTGTGAATACACGCATAGTATCTATTCTCTAGACCTTAAACGATTCGTTTCGTATTCCCGCGGGTTATCCCACAATGCCGTATCGAGAGGAGGACCTATGCGTTTGGGTATGTGTTGGTATCGTGGAAGAACCTTGACAATACACCGACTCAAAATCGCAGCTTGAAGTGTAGGTTCTTCAATATGAAACCAGACTCGACATCGGAAACTACGCTGTTCCAACGACCGACGTAACATCTGCTGACAGGCTAAACTCAAAAAGTGTGCGTGCCACACCATCAAGATTCGCACACGAACTCCTACACGACTCGGAACAAAGGTAATCCATTGATTGAACCATTTCGCAAAGTCTTCCATGGAGTTCATGTGGGCTGCGTCCACTTCTTCAAAGTCTGCCTCATGTTGATGAGCGGCTATGTAGGTTTTCCAAAGTGTGAGTGTCTCTCGGTCATTGAGGGGTTCGTATAAAACCCTATGAGGTGGTGGGAAGTCCATACGATTCTAAAGGAGTCTTTGTGAAACCCTTAGAACGCATCCACCCATGCGTAGCGGTCCTGCATTGGGATGTTGAGTTCAGTGAAGACTCTCCACGCATGGTCGACCTTCGCTTCGGGAGACAACTCCATTGCGTCGATCGCTGCCATTTGTTGTTGGAGTCGTTCACCGACTGATACTTCTTGATGTGCGTCTTGGTCAAATCCAACCAGGACACTCGCAAGTCGCGAGATATGTCCTTCGCAACACTGACTGACGGCATCATGGCATTCTTCCCAGAGCCTCTCGATGAGTTCGGTTTTGTGTTCATGTAGCTTGATGCGTGCCCAGACTGCGTCCAGTGTGCGTTTGTAAAGGTAGTCATCCTTCTTGCGGCATTCGGAGACCTTGTACCAGGACGCCATGTCGCGGATCACCGCAGATTTTCCAATCTTCATTTGCCATGAGTTGACGATTTCGAGCACAGTGTCTTGTCCTTCTGGAATAGGCACTGCTTCCAAGGGTTCCAAGATGGATTTCGTCTGATTGACGATGGCAGCCGTGTGGACATTCTGCTTGTCCATTGAGAGTCCATGAAGCTCGGTGCGAGGCTTCACAGGAGGTGGAGGACGCATGATGAGATAGGTTCCCCAGCGGAACATCAATGCGTCTCGGAGTTCGAACTTGACTGTAGGATGTAGCCATTCAACTCGTTCGATTGGCTCGAACCATTCGTCAAAGGTTGTCGGTGGGCGTTCACCCCAGAGGTGGGCACCCAGAGCTTCGATAAGTTCTCGTATTCGTTGGTCTCGTTCACGCCGTGTGGCGTGGTGGCGGTGAAGGTCACAGAGTGTGTCCTCGTGTCCGCACTCTCGTGCGCATCGTTGTCCGTTCGTCCTGATCTGTGTGCATCGGGTGTTACGTGGAGGGATAACTTCTTTACGAGCATGTCGTTTGCAGGTCGTATGACCATCGCGTGATCTATTTTTACAGGCTGAGCCTGCAGAAGTGAGCGCTTGACAACGCTCCATTCTATATTCAGGGGGGGGGAAGTCTATTGTTCTCACCGAAACAAATCCGTTTTTGAAAGTTGGCGGTTTTATGTTCGTCTATAGTAAACATGAAGGGGCTGTTAGCTGTCGGATTACTTTTCTTACTTACCTTTGTTATCGAAAAGACCACAAACCTAAAACCTACTATTGACTATGCCAATAAGTTTGAATACATACCTATCTTAACAGCTAATATCTATGCTGATTTGTTTATCATTTTTCTTGCTTTCTCGAGGATGTATTTCAATGTCAAATCGTTAGAAGGATGGTATAAAAAGTATAGGTTGTCGGCTATGATTGCAGATATATTGATTGGTGTTCTGTATATCTTATTAGGACGATATCTAGTCTATACAAGTGGCGTAGAGGTTGGTCTTACAGCATTTGCTGCCATTTGTGTGTTCATCCAAATAGTCTTTGACTTTCTATTCTACATGTTCTTTAGCATCATTCCTAAAGGCTCAAACAATATGCTAGACTTTTTCAAAGTATATGCAAAAGAAGCAGGTACTGGTGCTTTGTTAGGAGATAGTTTCCTAGTACTCATGGCTGTTATACTCAGTGCTTTGTTGAATCAATCAAGTTATGATACGAATATCGTATTCTTAATCATGAGTATTTACTTGACACCTTACTTCATTTATATGAAAGACTAGATGAGCGTAGTCGATATCCAGGCAACAAGCTCGATAGCTTTTTTGGACCCATGATCTTCTCGTAAACGAGTGAAGCATGCTTTCAAGTAACATGTATTGCAGCAAACACCTGTGTCTGCTAGAGGAGCTGGGTTGTGTCCGAATGCTGTATCTCGGATTTCGGTCTGACATACAGCACAGGTGTTCCATTGGAAGTCTTTGTAATCGTAAGGTCTGAACTCAGTTCGCGTTGAGAGGTTGCGAACGTGAAGGACGTGTTGTTGGTAGGCGATGAGGCGTTGTGATTGAAGAGACATTTTGGGGGGACATCCATACTCCTGACCAAAACAAATCCGTTTTGAAGAGTAAATGAACGTGTTCCTCGAAGCTCTTCTAGTCGGTCTCTTCTTATTGCCTGTGTATTGGATTACCGAGAAGGCTGGCTACTCCAAGTGGATTACCATCTTCCTTTCAGGCGTCTTGTTCCATTTGGTTGCAGACTTCAGTGGTCTTAACCGTGCGTATGTCCTCACTAAAACTAAATAAAAACGGATTTGTAAATCTCAGGAACTTAGACTTCCCCCCAAAATGACACACTATCTAGCGCGTCGTGCAAACTGGCAGCTAAAGGCAAATCAAGATGGATCACTTGCAGAAGCAGATGTAATCAAGGTTCTCAAATCCTATCTTGACTCTGTTTATCCTGGAGAATATGAAGTATTACATCACCCACCTTGGTTTGGACAACCATACCTAGAGATGGATTATGAAGACAATCCAGAACTCTACACAAAACCCGAAGTTCCTGTAAAGGGAAATGTATGGTTTGATACTGAACGAAATCTGTTTATGGAACATAATGGGAAAAAAACTCAGGTTATTCGTGAGACCTTTGAACCCGATACAGGTATTCTACACATTCCAAGTGGAAGAAGGTACATAATAGAATGTAAAAATCAACAACCAAAGGGAAACGCACATGAGAGGGCATGTAAGTATACTACTCTAAGTATGATGGACTTTATTAAAAAGAAACTTGGTGTTGACTACCACCCAGTTGGATACATATTCTCAGGAGGAATGGTAGAAAATGAAGGTTATTGTCGCGAACTACGCGCATTCTTCAAATTCTCAAAAGGTCATCTGCTTCTTTGGAAAGAAAACCGAAGTCCAATCCTTCTTACGAACTGGCTTGAGTCTACAGTGTTGCCGCTGTTGCGTGGACCTCTTTCTCAATCAGAATGATATACTCTACATTAGTAGTTGATGGATCTTCAATACCCTCTGCATTTCCAATCTGAGACATGATGTTACGCTTGTAATCCACCGTATGGATGATATACGACTTGTATTTTTTCAGTAACGTTTCTAGTGTTGAAAGTGGAATGAGACTCTCATTGCTGTAACTGAGTAGGATGTATTGAACTGGAAGTCTATCAAACAGTTCCTCGAATGCAGTATACGAAGACGCAGCTCGATTCCAATCACTCTTCATAGACTCGTCAAACGTGCCATGGGTTCGGTCCAGTCTACGGTTTGTCTTCATAGTCACTTGAGGTTTATCCCACCGCGCAATACTGTCCCAAATGTGATAGTAAGTTGCATAGCTGTGCGACGAGTAAGGCGGATCTACGTATGCCAATGTTGCAGGTTCGTAGTCAATCTCCAGACAGTTTCCAATCGTATGAGATCCTATAGGTCCATCTATGAGATCAGGTGGTAGTTTCAACTCAAGATCATTGTCTGAACGTGCGGACCATGATTTTAAGTATGCCTGCTGAACTCCAACGGTGCTATCCACTGCATCCAATGCAAGAATGAGGACCGCAACCAGTGACATTGCAATGTGGTGTGTGATCTCTCCAGACTGCTCCCACTCTGCGATCTTATTCCGAATCGCATCAGCACGCATTCCGTTCTTAGGTTTCCAAACCTTTACAACACCCCCTGTATTGGTTACAATATCACAGTATGTCTCCGTAATCCAATCTGAAACACCTTCAAGTGAGTTCAGTATTTCAATCCGTGCTTCAAGTTCTGCAAGGTCGGTGGGTCTTGTCTTTAGAAAGAGTTCAGCGTAACACTCACTTGCCCATGCGAGATCACTAGACTGAACCTCCCACCCTTTCTTTCTGAACGCTTGTCCGACTCGAGTTGTGCCTGCGAACACGTCAATACAACTGCCGACTGGGATACGAGTTGTGTATTCAAGTAGATAGGGAATGAGTTTCTTCTTGCTTCCAATGTACTTGACACCTCGAGTGTCCATATATGCTTCTATTTGCAAGACTTTAGATTTGTCCGTTTTGACCAACTTTTCAAAACGGATTCATTTTGGTCAGGAAAGTAGGTCTCCCCCCTCCAATCAGTATACAGTTCAATATGCCTTCAATCATCAACTACAACCGCCGCGTTCACGTCCAAGACCAAGCTTGGACCATTCTAAATCTAGTGTCGGAGTTCGATCCCGAAAACACTGGTTCAATCATCATTCCCGAGAACCAACGAGAATGGGCTTGGAAGTCCAAGAAAGGACTCATTAAACAGCAAACACTCGTTGATTCAGTGTTCCACGGGTTTCCAATCCCCTCTATCATCCTCAACAAGAAGAGAGGTTCTCGTATCTTCGAAGTCTATGACGGACGCCATCGAATTGAGACCTTGTGGAGATTCTACAACGACAAGTTCAAATGGAAAGATCAGTTGTTCTCCAAGTTGTCTGAGGAAGATCAACGCATCTTCTGCGAACGAACGATCCCTGCCACGATCACTCAAAATGCAACCACAGAACAACTCGCAGACATGTTCATCCGACTGAACGCAGGTGTTCCACTCAAGGACTTTGACCTCCTCTGGGCACGTCGTAACACTCAGCTCGTTCGTTCAACCCGTAATCTAGTCTGTAGCAATGAACGACTTTCAGCAGCTCTAGGCGGACTTCAACTGTCAACACGTTCAGACCTCGCAAATTGGACTGCTCTCACCGCAGGCATTTCCACCCGCAATGCGGGAAACATGACGACGTCCTACCTGCGTCTCTCAAGTCACCCTCTTGGACTGGACATGGATATTGACGAACTGTACGTTCGTGCCGGAGTCACTGCATTCTGCGAACTGTTGGAATCTGCTAATGCAGCCTATCCAGTTCTTCCAAGTCAACAACGCAAGTTGAAGAAGGTTGGAAAAGTTGCCGCGTTCTTCTTCTCCGAATGGATGAACACAGAAGACAAAGCAGCTGTTCATTCCAAGTGGCTCGGTATCATCGGACGCCTTCGAAGTGGAGGAGACATTGCCAATAACATGGCAATAGCACTCACCACCACAGGTGCACAGAACCTCACTGCAACCAAGATCAATGAGACGCTCGAACAAGTCAACGCATACCTGGCAGGAGTTGTACCAGTTGCGGCATTAGACGATGATGAAGACGATGACGATGACAGCGACTAAACTCACAACCCCCCAATCAACTAACAAAACCAGACTGAAAACACGACAAGATCCCCCAACAA